>TARA_R110002072_G_scaffold105301_1_pt1 | contig 216976 bp, 178 predicted proteins | sample TARA_R110002072 | Tara Oceans TARA_R110002072 (sample SAMEA4397118) | marine metagenome | biome: Polar Biome; feature: [SRF] surface water layer (ENVO:00010504); material: water (ENVO:00002006), including particulate matter (ENVO:01000060) such as... | depth 5 m | reverse complement strand
CAGGATTAATATGTAGACTAGAATTTTATTCATATTAATGGCAACACTTCTATTTATATAACTCCCACTACCCTATTGCGTCTATATCTCAATTGTTCACAGGTCTTCACTGTTTTACCTCCGCCCCTTTATTCTCGATCTGGATCACTTTGGCCAGCGTAGAAAGTATCGTTTTATGCTTTTTTACAAATGGATTCGAGACATCCCACACATGACCTGCTAAGACGGAGCAAATCTGAGCCTTGATTTGGGGGTTGATCTTTGGATTGAAGAAAATTGTCTGCAGTTCGCCATTGTACCAGCCATCGACATAGGATCTGAACACTTCGATCCCATACCTCATCTCGTCTTCGTAGTCTTTTTGCCAATCTACCGATTCACCATTTAATTCCTTTTCCACCAGTTTGGCAGCTTGCAAACCGGAAACTGTAGCCAGCGTAACTCCAGAGGAAAATACTGGATCGAGAAATTCGGTGGAATTCCCACAGAGCACATATCCTTCGCCAAACATGCTTTTCACACCTACAGAATAACCCAAAACCATGGTAGGATCACGCTGATATTCAGCTTCTGTAAATCTTCCGTTGAGCAATTCGAAATTTTGCACAAACTTCAAATATGCTGCGAAGTCATCTGCTGCATAGGCTTTGGTATCTTCTGTATCAGACACGATACCTACACTGGCCGTACCATCTGAAAATGGGATCACCCAAATCCAGAAATTCTTCTCATCAAATGGATAGATGAAAATATCATCGCCCTCTCTGCCTGTTCTCTTTTGATCCACAAAATGTGCAAAAACAGCTCCTCTAGGTTTCTGAACAGAGGGCGTATCCAAGTCAAACAACCTCGGCAACACACGCCCATAACCACTCGCATCTATCACAAAGGATGCTTCAATTTTCGTTTCCTCACCATCCTGCGACTGATAGGTTACTGAACGACTCTCTCCTTGGATCTCCATAGCAGTTACAGTGCACCCAAAGACAAACTGTACTCCATTTGCTTGAGCTGCATCTACCAAATCCTGATCAAAATTGACCCGCTGCACATTCCAAGTCCAATCCCAAGATTTAGAGAATTGCTGACTAAAGAGGAAATTACAGGTTTGATTAGCTCTATTATAATAGGAAGCTCCCATCTTCTTTTGGTAGCCTTTCTCAAGCAAAGGAGACATCAGACCAGCTTCTTCCAGCGCATCCATGCATTTAGGGAGTAAGCTTTCGCCAATCACAAACCTTGGAAAACCATCCTTTTCCAGTACAATCACCTCAAAACCCTGGTTCGCAAGATAACTTGAGGCAACTGTTCCAGCCGGCCCTGCTCCTATCACTACTATTTTCTTCATGTCAAAATTTTACGCACTCTTGAGCCTAACCAACTAAACTAAAAATCTACTGCTAAATGCTACTTCTTCTTTTTAATCGCTTTCGCATTGCTTTCAAACAACTCATAAATCGTTCGTGCCCAGTAATTTCTCAAGCCAAATCCACCTAGCTTTTCTACAAATCTCTCAGCTGACAAAATCTCAGAAGTTTGAGCATCGATCAACACAAGCCAATGGGATCCTTCAAGCCTCTTTTTATTATAACACTCGGCTACTAACATCGCTGCCGTGCCGGAGATTTTAGACAAATCATAGGACTTCGCAACAGCTTCAACTTCTTCCTTGCTCAATTTAAAGTCCTCTTCTTGGACCATCGCCTCAGTATCAATTTCTTTATTTCTAGCATAAGTAAATGCCAAATCTATCGTAACGGAAGGTACGCCCAAGGCCTTTTTCACATCATATTTATCAGGCTCGGTGATGACAAAATCATTCCATTCGAGCAAGAATCTTGGCAAATCGCTAGGGTCGGTAAAGCCAGCTGAGCCTACAAATTTTGCTTCTGAATAATCAATACCTATCCAAGTCACTGACTCATCAATATTTACGAGCTGATCCTTTTCAAAACTTGGAAAAAATGCTAGAAACGGAAGAATAAGGGAGTAAAATAAATTCATAACTTTGACACTTAAATAATGTAAAAATACCTGCTCTTTTCCCAAAGAATCAGGCTCCTAAAATTAGACTAGAATTGCAGAAGAAAAAACTCATCATTGCCGGAGTTATATCTCTGTTGATAATTCTACCCATAGTTTTTATAAAAATTACGGTTTATACTGCCCCGAATCTACCTGGACTTCAGGCTCAAAATCTGGAACGGGAGACAATTAACTCCACAACTTTTCGCTTCAAAAACAATTGGCTTCGCAAAAACGAATCAGGGAACTGGGAGAGTTACATCGAAGGTACACCTTACGAGCGAGGCATTGCGCTGGGCATTTTACACAAAGAACTGATCCAAAGTCAGGAAGATGCTTTCGTAGGTGAAATTGAAAAGATGCTTCCTTCCAGATTCATGCGGACAATTATGCAGCTCGGGATCGGCTGGTTCAATCGCAATCTCGATGAAGACATTCCCGAGGAATACCTGCAGGAAATCTACATGGCATCCCAGAGCTTCTCTGATAAATATTCCTACGTAGGCCCTAAATACAATCGAGTTTTGAATTACCACGCCGCTCATGACATCGGACACATGGTGCAAAACATGAACTTGGTAGCCTGCACGGCTGTAGTTCAATGGGATTTTGAGCAAGAAGAAGCTCAAATGGTGTTGGGAAGAAATTTTGATTTTTACTTCGGCGACGAGTTTGCCAAGGATAAAATCGTTCTGTTCGTCAATCCTAGCGAGGGCTACGACTTCGTCTCTGTGACTTGGGGAGGTTTTAGCGGAGTGGTTTCTGGTATGAACGAAAAAGGCCTAACCGTCACGCTCAATGCACTTCCATCCGAACTTCCTACCAAAAGCTCTACGCCAGTTTCCATTATCGCACGTGATGTGATCCAATACGCCTCTACGATTGAAGAAGCTTTTGCGATTATCTCCAAGTACGATGTGTTCGTATCTGAGTCTTTTACCATCGCATCAGCCTTAGACAAAAAGGCAGCTGTCATCGAAAAAACTCCTGAGAAAACGTCTATTTACTATCCTGAAGGCAATGAGCTCATCGTGGCAAATCACTTTCAAAGTGATTTCTATAAAGATTCAGAGCTCAATTTAGATCATATTCGAGATTCAGAATCCATGCCTCGCTTTGATCGAATGAAAGAACTGACCGGAGAAGACACTGCAATTTCTGTAGAAAACACGCTTCGATACATCCGTGATCAAAAAGGCGTCAGCAATAAGGATCTAGGAACAGGAAATCCCATGGCAATCAATCAATTGCTGGCACATCATTCGGTGATTTTTGAACCTTTGAAAGGTATTGCATACATCTCTGCAGCTCCTTTTCAGGAAAACATATTCAATGCATATGATGTCAATTCCATCAAAACCATGGGGACTTTTGATCCAATCAACTCTCCTGAAATAGACTCAATACGATTAGCTCAGGATTCATTCTACGCTAGTCAAGGATTTTCAAATTATACCGTATACAAGCTTTTAAAGGTAGAATTCAAAGAAAATGCTGAACAAAAAGTAGCTGAAAATGGATTTATCGAAAAGTGGATCGAGACCAATCCTGAGTATTACGAACCTTACTTGTTGCTTGCAGATTTCTATTTTGAGCAGGATGATTTTACGACAGCAAAAAAATATTATCAGCAAGCACAAAGTAAAGCAATTCCATATCTTGGAATCAGTACGCACATCAGCGAAAATATGGCGAAGATCAAATGAGGGGAATAGGCATAGATATCGTAGAGGTGGACAGGATGGCTAAGAAATGCCAAAAGCCAGCATTTGTGAAAATGATTTTTACAGCTGAAGAAGAAGCCTATTGCAGCGCACAGGGAAATGCTCCTCAATGCTTTGCCGCGAGATTCGCAGCGAAGGAAGCCTACATGAAAGCCGTAGGCTTGGGCTGGGCAAATGATGCGCAATTCCATGAAATCGAAGTTTATAGACTGGAATCCGGTCAGCCGAAACTTAGCTTACATGGAAATACAAAGCTTCATTTTGAAAAAGAAGGCTATTCAAATATACTTTTGACCCTAAGTCATACTTCACAAACTGCGGTAGCAGTCGTAATTGTAGTTTGAAAGACATGAGATTCACACTTGACAAAAGCATAGACTATTTACCAGCTGACGAGCTAGAAAACCTACAAGTTGATCTGCTCAAGAAGCATCTTCGCTATACGCTTGCCAACTCACCTTTTTACAAAGACAAGTTTTCCGAAAAGGACATAGCTTCTATTTCCAAGCTTTCGGATTTATCCAAATTTACCAAGACTTCAAAAAAAGATCTTGCTGACTGCAATTCAGATTTCTTAAGTATTTCTAAGAGAGATGTAGTAGAATACGTCACTACATCTGGAACCACTGGCAAACCTGTAAGCATAGCACTCAGCAAAAATGACTTGGATAGATTAGCTTATAACGAAGCTCGTTCGTTGGAAATAGCTGATTTCACCACTGACGATACCGTTCAAATCACCACGACATTGGACAAATGCTTCATGGCGGGAATGGCGTATTACCTAGGTTTGACTAAAATAGGCGCTGCTGTAATCCGTGCTGGACAGGGAACTCCAGAATTCCACTGGGAAATGATCAAACAAATCAATCCTACTGCCTTGATTGCTGTACCATCATTTCTTCAGAAACTGGGAGCAAACTCAAGCTCGATTCAACACCAAATCACGAAAGCTTTGTGCATAGGTGAGCCGTTGAGAAATGCTGATTTCAGCGACAATCAATTGACAAAAAATATCGCTGAGCACTGGAATCTGGATCTGAGATCTACCTATGCCTCCACCGAGATGGCAACGGCGTTTACCGAATGTCAGGAGAAACAAGGCGGGCATTTACTCCTGGAATTGATCATTTTGGAGATTTTGGATGAAAATGGAAATGAAGTCGCTGATGGAGAACTCGGCGAAGTCACTGTCACTCCTTTAGGAATTGAGGCAATGCCTCTGGTGAGATTTCAAACGGGTGACTTGGCTAGAAAACATTCAAAAACTTGCGCCTGCGGAAGAATCACGCCACGACTTGGACCTATCGAAGGTCGCTTGGCTCAGATGATCAAGCTGAAAGGCACTACCATTTATCCAACACAGATCGAAGAAGTCCTCCACCTACACCCTACTGCCAGTCCATACCTTATCGAAATAGATCAGGATGAAAATGGTCTGGATTCAGTGACTATTATTCTTCCAGAAACCTGTACCGAGGCAGAAAGCAATTCTCTACTTATTGACTTGCAGGCCAAACTCCGAGTGAAGCCCAATCTGAAAATATCATCAATTTCAGCTATCCAAAAGCTACTTTTCCGAGGAAATAGCAGGAAGCCAAAAAAGATAATTGACAATAGAAATGCCTAAGATCAAAGAAGAATACGACGTTGTCATCATAGGCTCAGGATTAGGAGGTTTGCTCTGTGGCTACGTGCTCGCTCAGGAAGGGAAATCAGTTTGCATCCTGGAGAAAAATGCCCAGATAGGCGGAAATCTCCAAACTTTCAAACGGGACAAAGTGAAGTTCGATTCCGGTGTGCACTACATCGGTGGGCTGGATAAAGGTCAGGCACTTTACCCATTTTTCAAGTATTTCAACCTATTCGAAAACGTAGAAAAAGAGCTTTTGGACAAAGATGGGTACGATGTGATATCCTTTGAAAATGATGATATCCTCTATCCACATGGGCAAGGATATGAGAATTTCGTCCAGCAATTGCTCAAGCATTTCCCTAAAGAAGAAGAGGGATTAAGGAAATACTGTGATGAGATAAAACGCATTTGCGAAAAATTCGAATGGTACAATCTGCATATAGATTATACCGAAACAGATGAAATGAGTGCTTTTAGCCTAAGTGCCAAAGAAGTCATAGCTGACTGCACCAGCGATCAAAAGCTTCAGAAGGTCCTCGCTGGATCCAACTTGCTTTATGCTGGGGAGGGAGATTCATCACCATTTTACATTCATGCGCTGATCATAGATTCCTACATCGGCAGTGCCTATAAGCTAAAACACAGTGATCAAATTTCGAAGCAACTTCGAAAGGACATCAAGAAAATGGGCGGAGAAATCTTCATTAATACTGAAGTCACAAAAATAGAAAATACGGCAAAACAGGTGCAGTATGTAGTTCTTTCCGATGGGCAGACAATTAAAGGAAAGCAGTTTATCTCCAATATGCATCCTACGCAGACTTTTAAACTGCTCAATACAGAAGGCTTGAGAAAAGTGAATGTGAATCGCATGCTGCAGCTGGAAAACACAGTTTCTTCCTTTATTCTTTACATCAAGTTAAAACCAGACACCTTCAAATTCTCGAATTCAAACCGCTATCATTTCATCGATGATGACGTATGGAACACACAAAAAAATGGCCCAGAAAACAAACTGAAAGCACTGGCAATTTTCAATTCCAGACCCAGCAAAGACATAGAATATTCCCACACGCTCACAGCCATGGCCTACATGAATTATGAGGAGGTAAGGAAATGGGAAGACAGTTTTAATACCACGCTTAGCGAAAGTGAGCGATCTGGAGAATATGTCAAATTCAAGAGAGAAAAGGCTGAGGAATTGATAGCAGCTTTATCGACTGTGTACCCAGGATTTACCGATTGTATTGAGAGCTATTATACCGCCACTCCACTCACGCAACGAGATTACATCGGAGCTGTAGAAGGAGGATTATATGGGATAAAGAAGGATTTCAACGCTCCCGTCAAGTCCTTTATCAGTGCCAATACGAAGCTGGATAATCTATTCCTAACTGGCCAAAATGTAATTCTTCACGGTGTACTAGGAGTCACCATCAGCGCGATGGTCACCTGCCAGTTTATTTTAGGGAAAAAGTACATGCTGGATAAGTTGAAGGCATTTGTTTAATAAATTAATTCAGGGCATACAGCTGGGAACCTCGAAAGAAAGTTTTCCTAATTATTTGAGGTAATAGCATACAGAAAAAAAGGAGCCCTTTCGAGGCTCCTTTTTACTATTCTTTGTCATTATCAATTATATCCTGGATTCTGATACATACGCTCTGGGTCGAGCTGGTATTCATCAAATGGAATCGGATAGTACCTGTCCTTCTCAGAGAAATTCTGAAGATTGGCAATCCCATACTCTGACTGCTCCTTGCTCTTGAAGAACTGTACCAATTCTGCATTTGTAAACGCTCTCAAGAGGTCATACCAACGCTTCTGCTCAAAGGCCAATTCTACTCTTCGCTCATGTAAAATCGCCAGTTTTAAGGTTGGATAGTTTGTAGCGTAATCAGCATTCTGCTTTGCCTGCTCATACAATGGCAGCCCTGCCCTTTCTCTTACTTGGTTTAACATGGCTACTGCTTCACCGGTATTACCCAATCGCTCATTTACCTCAGCCAATAACAGAATCACATCCGCATAGCGCATCATGATGTGGTCATTGCCACCGAAGCCATTTACCCCTGCAGCTTCACTTAAATCACGATACTTGGAAATGAAGTATTCCTGAACTCTAGAGTCTTCAGCATAATTCACAGAGAAGTTCTTGCGAGGATCATTATCCTCAAATTCATTGACCAAATCCAAATTCACCCGGGTACCACTGCCTGTTGCCGGTCTCTGCGAGTTGATAGTTTCACCCAATGCCTGATTATTTCTGGCTACAGATGAACTTAGGTTCTGATCTCCCTGACGGTAAACAATCTGGAATATCAATTCAGGATTAGTGGATTTTTGATCCACATCGAAAACAGATTCAAAGCTGATCTCCTTAAGGTCTCCAAAAGTTCTTTTCCCATAAGCTGCTTCCAGATTTTGCTTAGCTAGCGCGAAGTATTCACTTGGGCTTTTACCTGGAATCTCATCACTGCCCATAGTTAGGTAGACTTCTCCTAATAACGCCAACGCTGCCACTTTAGACACTTTCCCTTTTCCTGAAATCGGCTGATGGTCGGGCAGAGAACTTGCGGTAGCCAATTCCAAATCTGCGATGATCTGTGCGTAAACATTAGCCTCAGTTTCTCTATACGTGACCTCTTCCAACTCATCGGGAGTCTTCACTTCTTGAATAACCAGAGGAACTGCCCCCCACTTTCTAACCAGATGATAATAAGCCAACGCTCGAAGGTAAGTAGCCTGTGCCAAGTGTATGCTTCTTAGGCTTTCATCTGTATAAGTAACAGATTCTATATTATTGATCACATAATTAGCACGGGACACGATGGTGTACAATGCTGACCAGTGACTTTTCAGATAGGTATTACTTGGGATAATGGAGAAATCAGTAAACTGAAAAGGCTCGCCAGCACTGGACTGGTTGTCATTACGGCCCATGTCGTCACTTCGCTCGTCGATATAAACACTGCTGCTTTCACCCAGGGCGCTATTGCTTCGAATAGCTTGATAGATACCGTTAACAGCTGCCTCTACATCGGCCGGTGCTTGCAAGAATTCACCTGCAGGAACTGCATTGGGATCAGAAAGATCCAGAAATTCTTCCCCACAGGAAAAAAGTGCGACCGTGCTGATGAATGTAAGAAATATGATGATGTATTTTTTCATGATTTTCAATTTTGGAATCAGATTAGAAAGTGACATTTACACCTAGGTTGTATGATCTCATCAGTGGGTACTTACCATAATCTACTCCTGGAGTTAGGTTAGCGCCATCATTGTAATCCACCTCAGGATTGTATCCTAAATACTTGGTAAACGTGAAAGCATTGTCCACTCCCATATATATGCGGAAAGCTGCAAGTTTCATTTTCTGCACAGCTTCTGGCTTTACATTATAACCCACGGTGATATTGGTGATCCGTAGGAATGATCCATCCTGAATGTAGAAAGTGGATAGTCGGGTACTGTTACTTTGGGTACCTCCTCTTGAAGCCTTGTACACCCAGCCATTGCCTGGTTCACTTTCGCTTCTGAATCTATCATCCACGACTGCATATTGGTTTCCCGAAGCTTCCATATTAAACAAGTAGTAATCCTGTCCATCCAGTACTTCATTTCCCTGAGAACCGTTCATTGATACCGCAAAGTCAAAACTTCTGTAATTACCGCTTAAGGTAAGGCCATAGGTGAAGTCTGCGTAAGGAGTACCAATCACCGTCTTGTCCTCATCACTGACAATACCATCACCATTCACATCCTCAAAGTAGAGGTCTCCTGGACGTAGTGGATTACTTGAAGCCAAAGATCTAGGAGGGCCTTTGATTTCATATCCTTCAGGAAAGGATTGAGTTGCTGAATTATAAGCAGCATCATCAGCAGCGATGTTATCCATATCGCTTTGTCTTACCATACCACCCACTTTAAAACCATAGAACATTCCGATAGGCTGTCCTGTGGTCGTAATATGTGTCAGGTAAGAACGCTCAGCACCACGGGAAAGAATAGTACTCGCATCCCCAAGATCCAAAACCTTATTGCGGTTAAGGGAAATATTTCCGCTGATGTTCAGGTTAAAATCACTTTTGGAAACCACTGCTGCATCAATCTGAATATCAAACCCTTTATTCTCTACTTTGGAATCCGGCATATTCGTCAGTACCGAGGTAGCTCCAGAAATAGCAGAGATAGGTCTGTTAAGCAATAAATTAAAGGAACGGCTTAGGTAAGCATTAGCAATCACAGAAAGTCTACCATTCAAAAATTCGGTATCTACACCGACGTTGAACTGGCTGGTGGATTCCCATCCTAAGGATTGATCTCTCATATTTAGCGGATAAACACCTGATTCTACGGTGCCATTGCCAAATACCACGGGTTGCGAAGTGGACACCACTTGGGCATAATTGTAATCCCCGATGTTATTGTTACCACTTAGACCCCAGCTTGCTCTGAGTTTCAGAGAAGAACCTTCGCCTAACCAGTCATTATAGAAATCTTCGTTAGAAATATTCCATGCAGCTGAAAGAGATGGGAAGTTGCCGTATCTATTGAGCGGACCAAATCTGGAAGACCCGTCCCGTCTGAAAGAAGCAGTCAGGTAATATCTGCTATCGTAATTGTAGCCAACTCTGGCTAAGTAAGACAGCAATCGAGTCTGGGTTTTCCCAGTGCCACCATTCATTTGGAAATTGGTTGGATCTGCACCTTTCCCTGTGATTTCTGGAATGTTATCATTCTCAAACCCATTTGAAGTCACACTGAGTACATCCGTATCGGTAGCTTGCACAGTATATCCGGCAAGTGCATTGATGGAATGCTTGTTAAAATCCTTCAGGTAAGCTAAAGTAAATTCTCCCAACTTATCTCTCCTATCATAGGTTTGTGCCGTAGCGTAAGCCGCATTTTTGGCCTGATCAGAATAAGGTGGGTTGGCACCACTACTCAAGCTGGTAGGCTTGTAGAATTCATACTTCTCAAAGTATGTCTGCATACCCAAGTTAGCCTTGAAAGTCAAGCCTTTCAGAATATCATAGCTAGCATTGGCATTGTAGGTACCTCGTTGTCCACGACGGCTAATAATGGTCTCACTGGCTAGGGCTAGTGGATTTTCTATACTTTGGAAGCCATAAGCTGAAGAAAGGGAAGCCGCTTCATTTTTGGCCAAAGTCCCGTCTTCGTTATAGGCTTTGAAGATTGGCATATAGATCAAAGCACCCAAAATAGGTCCCTGATTAAATCTTCCTTCCTGCACCTCACGGTTGATATTGCTAGTAAAAGCCACATTGGCACCCACTCTGAAGCGTTCGCTTACTTTGGAATCCACATTCAGTCGCAGGTTAAAACGATCCTGATTGGTTGTTTCAATAATACCCGGCTGATGTTGGTACCCACCACTAAGGAAGTAGCGAGACTTTTCATTTCCACCATTTACAGCAAGGTTGTAACGTTGAGTATGTGCATTTCTATAAAGCACATCTTGCCAATCCGTATCATACTCTGGTGCAATCGCCTGTTGATTTGCAAAATCGTAGAAATCAGTCGGAATACTTACTCCTCCAGCATTTCCTACATTGGAAACTCTGGTGCCGTTGGAATCCGAATACATAGCATCTGTCCATGTTCTTCCGGAATTTTCAATCAGATTTCTATAATTATTGTTTCTCGCATCAATCAAAAGATCTACAAACTCTGTAGAGTTTAACAGATCAACTTTCTTAGCCAGCTGCTGTACCCCTGACTGGTAGTCAAACTCTACCTGCGCTTTACCTTCTTTACCTCTTTTGGTAGTAATCAATACTACACCACCAGAAGCTCGGGAACCGTAAATCGCCGCAGAAGCTGCATCTTTAAGGATATCAATGGATTCAATATCATTAGGATTGATATAAACATCATTGGCAGCCGGATAGCCATCGATCACATAAAGTGGTGATGAACTGGCGTTGATAGATCCTATACCTCGAACTCTAATTTTAGTAGTTTCGTAAGGTGCGCCGGATACCTGAGAAACCTGTACCCCTGCAATTTTACCGGTCAGTGCTTGACCGAGTGTAGGAGTGGTCAAGTTTAGATCCTTTGCTTTTAGATTGGAAACCGCTCCAGTCAAGTCAGATTTACGAAGAGTTTGGTAACCGATCACGACTACTTCCTCCAAATCAAGGTCTTGCGAGATCAGCTGAACATTAACTATTGACTGTTTTCCTACTGGCATTTCTTTGGAGCCGTAACCCATCAAAGTAAACACCAATACAGCTCCATTTTGGGTCTTGAGCTGATAGCTTCCATCTGGATTAGTAATATCATAATTACTGGTACCTTTTTCTAGAATGGAAACACCGTCTAAAGGCTTTCCATTCTGATCTGTCACAGTACCACTTACAATTCCTTGGGCAAATGCGAAGCCCATGGAAAGTAGTGATACCAAGATCACATTGAATAATTTTCTCATCATGTAGTTAAATTTTAAGAATTAAGGGATTTTGATCAAAGCGGCATTTTGGGTTCTGGAAGAGGATACTGCTATTCCCAAGGAGGGATTCAGAAGGCAGAAACCTTCCAACTCGTCTTTTCTATCAAAGTCAATCTGCTGAAGCACTACTTCTTTTCCTGCCAACAGGGAAGCTTCCAAATCGAGGTAAGTCAATCGCCACAGCCTTCCTTCGATTTGGTTTTGGTTCAGAACCAAAACACCTTCATCGGCTATCCAGTGTAGATTTTGTACCCAAGGTGAGCAGGTGAATTTTCCTACTAAAACTCCTGAATCGGAGGACTTATTAGCGTTAAGGAGTTTTTCAGGGTCGTAAAGTCTGACCTCATTTCGTGTAGGCCCATAGTCTGCAGTAGCTACCATCATTTTGCTCTGATAGCGCACATATTCCGGTCGAGTCCCTTGGATACAGGCATCATCTTCTATGGTAGCCAAAAGATTTCCATCCAGAGTTTTAGTCTTTAAAAACCCTTCCCAATCGATGGCATAAATCATTGATTTCCAAAGCGTTCCTTCCTTATTCAGTCGAATTGAATTCCCTATGAAGGTTGGAAAACCTTTGGCATAGGCTATGCCAGTGGGATGATTGATATGGTCTCTGCCGTCCACAGTAAACAGGTATTCCTCACCTGTATAATCCAAGGAGTCCGAAAGGGAATAGCTCCTCATCATGCCCACTTCCCGGTCGCCATACACATAAACATGGTCAGATATTTTAGTAACTCCCTGAGCTGCTCCTACTTCTGGAAGGGTTTGGACTTGAACAACGGACATGTCCTGTGCGCTTATCTTGGTAGCAGAAACAATGAGGAGCAAAAGAAATTGAATATGCTTATTCATCTTAGGGATCAAGAGGTTCATCGGTGTCGATCTGAAATGAGGTGATCATAGGATAAAATTCTGCAGTCGTAGCCGAGAGACGCTTTCCATTGGAATAGGGATGGTAGCCCAGCTCCTTCATGCACCGGTTATGCATCACATCCGAATAGATGTAGGCGCTTTGTGCTGGAGTAGTCACAGTAATTGAAGGTCTATCTGTAGGAAATCCATAGCGAAACATGATTCTGGCGGTATTTCTCATGTTAGTAGTGGTATGCCTCGCGTGTGGATCTATAAGAATGGCAGATTCGGGCACGCCTAGTTTCAGCAGATAACGCTTCATTTCTATGGCCTCATTATGCAGTACTTTGTAGGGATGTACATAGCCTCCCGAAACCAGAATGAATGGAGCTTTCTTTTTCTTATAGGCATCAAATGCGAGTTGGCTTCTCACTACCCCTCCTGAACTGAGACTGTCTAGGTAATTATCTGTTCCTGCCCCAGGAATCAGTATCAAGGGGTAATCAAACTGATCCCATGCTGTATTTTTTGCTGCTTCCAAAGCAGCCTTATTTTCATGCTCCGTCATGGGCTCGAAGTCCCCTGCTCTTTCAAATCTGGCCATTGCAAGCGCATCCATTGCATAGCCCAGTGTCAATTGATAGAACACCTTTGAGCCATCATATTTCACCAATACCAATTCACTTAAGGCCTGAATATTGGCTAGGTAGGTCGATGAGTTCAGGTTCATACCCAAAGAGTCTATCTTAGGATAATTTGGCTTTTCTCCCCGACCATAGATGGCTATGATATGGTTAATGGCAGCGGCATCCTGCTTCCAGGCATTGGCCAAAAAGAGTGCTGCATCGTCAGAAGCATTCATCTGGTACATCCCTGATGGTGCGAGATGCTCAATGGAAATAGATAATAATGAACTGTGTTGCTTAGCAAGCTGCTCAATACGGCCGGCAATCAAATCAATTTCCTGATCCGTGAATCCCAATGCTGCGGGATAGCAGGTTGCATCCTTGCCACAATCCTTTAGTGACTGAGATAAGCGCTCGAACTTGGCGGAGGCGACTATCGCTAATTCGGAGTCCTTTTCGAATAAGCTTTTCACTTCGGGCATCTGTTCAATTAAACTGAGCAGGTATACATTCTTAGCTTGTGTTGGATTCTCTCCTAAAATTGGCTGATAACCTGTTTGAGGAGAATTCTGACCCAAACAAAATCCCCCCAACAGCAGAAGCAAGAGAAATAAAGGTGGCTTTTTCATACCGCAAAGGACGAAAGCTAATGAGGTATTTTGAGCACGCTACTCGTTATCAAAAAATGAAAAAATCGTGAAGCAGAGACACTAAATCAGAACTTAGTAAGAATTAAAAAATGGAGTAAAAACGTATAAAATCAGGTAAAATCATGCGACAAAGGCAACTTGAATCTCGGAATTATCTAATTCTATACTAAGGAGTAAGCTCATAGCACGTAATAAATAAAACAGTCTAATCTGCACTCTGATTAAAAATTTACTCCTAGTTAAATCCATGTTAAGATCATTCAGGAAAGTTCAGTTGCCCTATTTGAATATTATAAAATAAAGAATTATGATGAGTGGGAGAGCAAAACTCAGGAAACTATTAAAATACTAAGGCAGGAAATCTTAACTATTTAATAGGAAACAAAAGAGAACGTCCTAACTCAATAACATTCCCTAAATTCACTTTACCAGAAGTCAGTAGAGAGTACTCCTCTTCTTAAGGTTGCATTTCAGGAAGTTCTCCATACGCCACTTTTTCAATGACTTCATGCCTTTTGAGTTTTCTGTATGAGAGGTATTACAAGCATCCCTTGAGAACATTAATACCAGAATTAAATTGCACACAAGCTATTACTTGGAAGAACTACTGGCAATTAAGAGCTACTTCAAAACTATTTCTACTCTTCTATTTATTGATTTTCCTTCTTCATTTGCGTTACTGGCTTTTGGAGAAGCCATTCCCACTCCTACGGGGGTAAGTCTTTTTCTATCAATCTTATACTTAGAAATCAATACACTAACTACCGCCTCCGCTCTTTTTTCAGAAAGCACCTTATTCATCTCGAATTCACCAGAGTTGTCGGTGTGGCCCACGATTAACACTTTTGAATCTGAAAATCTAGCAAGATAATCGGCCATTAAATCTAAGGATTCATCGGCTTCAGGTTTGAGTACAGCGCTGTTGAGATCAAATTGAATCCCATAAAACGCATAGCTTCCCTCCATCTTAATTTTATCTGATACTGAAGCCACATCCACTTTATTGGTATCAAGATTTTCCTGCTTGATGATATTTATTACATACCTAGAAATCTTTTCGTGTGAATTTTCTCCCACAACGATGATGACATAATAGGTTTCATTTTCATGAGATCCAGTAGCTACGATGAAAGATCCTTTTTTCTCAACCATAGAATTACCCAAATCCTCACTTCCATCGATATAGTTACGCACAAAGTGCATAGGCATATTTCCGCAATCAGCAGAGCGACACGAAAAAACAAGCTTAAAACCAGCCTTTACTAACTGGATCTCAAACGTTCGATAGATCTGGGTTGCCGTTACTCCTTCAGCGGATTCATATTCTATAAATGTAACTTCTCCTTCTATGGCGTTAGAATTCTTCAACTTATTGGAGTTCACCAATTCTGCGCTAGCGGGGTAACTGTACGATTCAAATTGTTTGTAATCATACCGCTTAATCCATGATCCTTCATACCTCGATAAAAGAGGATGATCTTTAGAATTTGAAACATCCTTCTGAGCGAAACCTTCAGAAGTGATCCACCCTAAAAAAAACATTACTAAAATAAAACGTTGTATAGTTTTAACACTAAAGCTAACCCGAAGAGTATCGTTGAATTACAATTATAGCACTAGCCAAAAAGGCAAAAGTTAAGTTAAATGCCCTTATATATGATATTATTGTTACCTCACTCATACCAAAGGGAGGCCTGATTTACCTAATTAGGCAGCTAGTGAAATCGGCATACACCAGCTTTTCTAAGTAGTCAACATAAAAAACACTTAGCGAACAGTTACGCTAAGTGCTCTTAATTTCCACCTTTCATTCAAGTAATGGAAGTTTACTTCGATTTCAGCATCCCATCAAACGCATATTCCCCTCCTTTTACTGTAGGTATAATGACCTTCGCGTCCTGATATTGAATTTTCAAATCTTCTCCGGCTTTTGAATAAACAATCAGTTCGGTCAATTGTCCATTGCTCCAAGTAATATCAAGCTCGAAACCTCCTCTAGCACGTATTCCTCGGATTTTACCTTCTGGCAAAGCATCAGGAAGTGCTGGTAGTAATTCTATCTTATCCAGATGACTCTGCACTATCATTTCCAATATTCCAGCGGCTCCGCCAAAATTCCCATCGATTTGAAACGGCGGATGTGCATCGAATAAATTCGGGTAAGATCCCCCATCATTTTTTCTCAATGGCTCTTCTGCTGGACTCAACAGACTATGCAGTAGCTTGTACGATCGATTTCCATCCTGGAATCTAGCCCAAAAATTGATCTTCCAAGCCAAACTCCAACCTGTACCATTATCCCCTCTGAATTCCAGAGATTGCTTGGCTGCCTCCATCAATTCAGGCGTATCCTCATAATTAATCTCATTGCCAGGATGCATGCCCCACAGGTGACTTACATGCCTATGATGAACTTCGGGGTCATCTTTATCTTCCATCCATTCCTGAAGTTGCCCGTGTTTACCTATTTGATTAGGAGCGATTCTCGGAATCATTGCTGTCAATTCAGCAGCAAACTCTTCATCTGTAGCCAAAATCTTAGCAGCATCTATCGTCTGATTGAACAAGGCTCTGATAATCTGATGATCCATCGTAGGACCTGCTACTAATCCTCCTATTTCAGGAGAATTGGATGGGGAACTGATCAAATAACCTGTTGCTTGGTCTTCATATAGAAATTCGGAAAAGAATAAGGCTGCATCTCTCATCAAAGGGTAATATTCTCTGAGAAAGTCCTCATTCAAACTAAACCGGTAATGATCCCATATATGCGTGGTAAGCCAAGCGCCACCAGTCACCCAAATCCCATGATGCGAAGCATTCACAGGAGCTGCACCTCGCCAGATATCTACATTATGATGTGCTACCCAGCCATCCGCACCGTAATGTTTCTCAGCTACCTTAGCACCACTTATTGAAAGGTCTGCAATCATCCCAAAAAGAGGCTCTTGTAATTCAGCCAAATTAGCCATCTCAGCATGCCAATAATTCATCTCCAAATTGATATTGGTGGTATAGCCACTCAACCAAGGAGGCGTCAAGTTATCATTCCAAATACCCTGAAGTGTAGGTGGTAAAGTGCCTGGTCTACTGCTTGAAATCAAGAGATATCGGGCATATTGCACATATAGCGCTACCAGCTCAGGATCTTCAGGCTGCTTCCAAAAATCATATATACGAACATCTGTAGTGATCTGCTCCTTACCCTTTGCTCCTAGGTCTATAGAAAAACGATCGTACAAATTGCCATAGTCAGCTAAATGGGAGCTCAAAATCTCCTCATATTTCTTGCTATTCAAAGGAGATAAGTAAGCAGCTACTCGTTCATTTGGGTCTGCACTTACATCTTCAAAATTCACATAATTAGTTGCCGCTACCAAGTAAACAGTGGCCATGGAAGCCTCGCTCACAACCAATCTACCATCCTTCTTTTCTAGTACCCCATCCGTAACTATTTTCAACGATGCCACACCTGTCAGCGCACCATCTTTTACATTCACTACTAGTTGCTGGGTATCCTTCTCTGTAGTTATAGACTTATCTTCATGCAAGGCATCTAGCCAAAGTGTAAAAGAAAGAGACTTGCTTTGACTTCCTGTCAAATGCAGCACCAAGGCTTGGTCTGGGAAACTTGAGAACACCGTTCTCTCGTATTTCACATCGCCTATTTCATAGGAAACCTTGCTCAGCGCTTTGGATATATCTAGCTCCCTGCTATAATTAGAAAAATTCTCATGGCCAGGAAAATCCAAATACAAGTCACCAAATGGCTGGTAAGGTTTCTGTCCGATTGGCTCGCTCATAAATACCCTACCTGCTAATTTCTGAGCTTCTAATTGCTTACCATTAGACAACAAAAGTCGAATTTCATCCAAATATTCAGAAGCATTTTCATGGGAATAGTCATGAGGCTTACCGGCCCAAAGAGTCTCCTCATTGAATTGGAGATGCTCTCGCTCCACTCCTCCAAAAACCATAGCGCCTAACCTACCATTTCCTAGCGGTAAGGCTTCCGTCCAGGCTGTAGCAGGTTTGTTGTAGTGTAGTCTCATCCCTTCTTGCCCGAAGAGCTGAGAAGAAATCAAAGCAAATAAGGAAAGTGATAAAACCCTTAATAGTACTGATTTTGTAGTCATTATAATGTTTTGTAAAATCCTTAAAAAAGAGTTGATATAAAACCTGAAAGGCTGACCTTCGAAGAATCAAAACTCCTCTACTAGATAGAATAATAGGCGTTTAGCTCCCAAAAGCTTTTGTGATTATAGACTGATGATCGATCAAATCACACAGCCTTATAAATATTTTCATTTTAGGCCAATGAATTCATATCCAAAGCATAAGATGTGACGTCTCGAGAAACTCAGGCATAACGTCAGAAAAGAGGTCTAAATAACTTTCCTATTTGTTACTCTATTTCCTGCTATCCATATAGGAATTAAATGTCTGGATATACTTTTCATCCATTTCCTCAGAGTCTCCATACTGGGCACGAACTTCTTTCAATCGAACATGCATATCCGCTCTAACTTTCTTGTATTCTGGATCATTGTAGACGTTATTCATTTCCTGCGGATCTTTTTCTAGATCATACATTTCCCACTCATCAATGTCATAGTAAAAGTGCATAAGCTTATAACGCTCTGTACTTATGCCATAATGCCTCTTTACCATATGAACCGCTGGATATTCATAATAAGTGTAATAAGCTGCATCTCTCCACTCGGTTGAACTGCCATTGGCGAGATTTCTAAATGACTCACCCTGCATCTCATTTGGCACCTCAACACCTGCATAATCAAGTAGCGTAGGAGCAAAATCCAGATTCTGAACTAGCTTACTTATCTCCGTATTAGGTTTGATTTCTTTTGGGAATCGCATCAAAAGTGGTGTTCTGAAGGATTCTTCATACATGAAGCGCTTATCAAACCAGCCATGTTCTCCTAGGTAGAAACCCTGATCAGAAGAATAAATTACTATGGTATTTTCTGCAAGTCCATTTTCTTCGAGGTAATCCAACAATTCACCAACTCCATCATCTACAGATTTTATGGTTCTCAGGTAATCCTTAATGTATGTGTTGTATTTCCACTCTGCCAATTCTTTACCCTCCAATTTAGCTTCCAAAAAGGCCTTATTTTTTGGCTCATATGCAGCATCCCAATCTTTTAATTGTTGCTCATTAAAGCGCTTCAAGTAGTTCAGCATTAAGGTAGGCTTACCGTCTGGATCCTCTTTCAATTTAAAATCTATTCCCCAGTCAGCATGTCCATCTATTTGCATTTCCTGTTCCTTAGCAGCTCTACCTCGGTTGGAATAGTCATCGTAGAAATTACTAGGCATTGGAAAGGTCACGTCATCATACAGCGTGAGATATTCTGGAGCAGGCTGCCAATTTCTATGAGGAGCCTTTTGATTGTATATCAACATAAAAGGTTTCTCCGGATCTCTTTCTTCCTCCAGCCATTTCAACGCGTATTCTGTCGTAATATCTGTCACATATCCTTCAAATCGTTTCATCTCACCGTTCACGATAAAATCAGGATTGTAATAATTGCCTTGGCCAGGCAAAACCATAGAGAAATCGAATCCTTGAGGAAGACCATCCAAATGAATTTTGCCTATCATCGCAGTATTATATCCTGCTTGCTGAAGGAGCTTTGCAAAATTATCCTGATCCCAGTCAAAAGGCTGGATGTTATCTACTTTTCCGTTTATAAAGCTATGTTTCCCCGTCAAAATCACCGCTCTACTTGGTGCACAGATGGAATTTGTAACTGTGGCGCGAGTGAAAATTGCCCCTTCATCGGCCATGCGATCGATGTTCGGTGTTTCGTTTAGACCCGTACCATAAGCACTTATTGCCTGGTAAGCATGATCATCACTAAGCATGAAAATAATATTCGGATTCTTTTGTTTATTTTGAGCTTGTAAATGGCCTGAGCTTGTCACAAGCACACTAAAAAATAAATAGAGAGTAATTTTTCTAAGAATCATAGGCTTTGGTAATAGGTAAATTTTAATACAAAGAAGTTTGAATTTATCAAGTCAAAGGCAAAGGACTAACCTCCTCTAACCTGCTAAATATCCGAATTTCTATTTCATCTGGATCTGCGAACTAATCCTTGATCAATCTACTATTGGAAATACATACCTGTTTTTTAAGGTGCGACTGTTATCACATAACTCCCCTCTTCTAAGGCAAACTGTCCGGTCTGCATGCCTTCAATTTCGGTCGATGGCTTTTGACCTTTTCCATTGGAAATAGCCACCTTTTGAGATTGGATAATAGGTAAGGTAACGTTTGCTATAGAACCTTTTGGAACGGAAATCTCATAAACATAGCTCTCGGAAGCTACCTTTTTCCAACTCGATACAATTTCGCCAAAAGGAGAATTATAGATTCCTTTCACAGATTCTAGGCCATTAGGTGTAGTAGGTGCGATGTAAAACTCTTGAAATCCTGGGTGCTCAGGATCTGGACGAATACCCGCTAACCAGCGATAATACCATTCTGAAACTGTCCCGAACATTGGGTGATTATTCGAGAAAGTATTGTCACTTTCTTTCCACGTTTCCCATATCGTAGTCGCTCCCTGATCTATCATAAAGCCCCAGCCTGGATATTCTCTGCTGTTTACGATATCAAAAACAGCGTTCGGTGAGCCGTATTCGGCAAGTACTTCCAGTGCATACTTTGTTCCAAAAATACCTGTATTCAAGTGCTGTGTTGGACCATTTTTAATAGCTACTAACATTGAATCCCTTGCTGCAGGAATCTGATCTTCTGGTACAATCTTATGATAAAGTAAGGTTGCAAATAAAGTTTGTCTGTTAATCTTTCCTTCGAAAGGCTTGTCCCAAAACTCAGCTTTGATTTGCCCTTTTAACTGATCTGCTAGCTTCTCATACTTTTTTACATCAGCAGTCCTTCCCATTACCTCAGCGAAAGTTGCCATAATACGAGCGGACTGCAGGTAATGACTGGTTCCTGTGAGTTGGACTGGAACAGGCTCTAGCGATTCATGATCACTTAATCCCTCATCCACAAGTCCTTCTGGATGCAGCATGGCTACTTTATCCATCCATTTATTATTTAGCTCATAAAGCTCATGAATGATGTCTGTGTCATTATAGTAGAGGTACAAGTAATACTGGGTAGTCAAATAAGCTGATTCCCAGCTGATACCGCAATACTCAACACCCGTGAAGGGTGCAGTATCTACAAAGGTTGAGTCTTTCATCGCATCTACCCAGTCATAGATAGTTTTGCGATAAAAGGATTGCATGTCAAAATTGTAAATGAAGGTTTCATTGGTAGCATTCAAATCACCGCCATAGCCAAATTTCTCTCTGGCAGCACAGTCAGATTGTACACTTACCAGATTGGCCAAAAACGTCCTTTTTGAAATATCCTGGATTGAATTAAGCAATTGGGATGAGCTGGAGAAAGAATTCTGATTGATGACATTCGTATGCATAAAGAGCCCTCTGATATCCTCAAGTTGCGGCTTTTCCTTCAAGCCTTTTATCTCCATGTACCGAAAGGTGTGGTAGGTAAAATCTGGGCTAAACCATTGCCCTTTCTTATCGCCTACAATATAACTATCCGTCTGCCAAGCAATAGCTGGTGCTCCTGGCCCGCCAATACCCGGACGTTTTATTTGGCCAATTACTGTAGTCATCGGGTTGACGTTTCCATCCTCGTAAATGCGCTCGCCAAACTTGAAGGAAATTGTATCTCCCACATTTCCAGCTAATTTAATCTTATACGTTCCAGTGAAATTAACTCCCATATCAACTACCCAAACACCTTCTTCAGGAGAGTGAACGTCTATTGGAATTATTTCCTGAGTAATTTCAACAGGTGGGAAAAATGCCTTTTCGAGTTTGCCTCCTGGAGAAGTACCAATCGTAGCAGCTTTCCAGTTCGTATCATCAAACCCAGGTTTATTCCATCCTTCCACTTCCCTGTTGGCATTATAGGCAACGCCGATGTAAACAGAGTTTTTGGTGATTGGCCCCAAGGTATATTTCCAAGAATCGTCAGTTACGATTTCTTCGGTATCTCCATTTTCATAACTAATATGGAGTTTTGCGATGAAGACAGGCTTGCCCACAGTCAGGTCGTTTCTTAGGTTTCTTCTTCCCCATTTCCTCATGGGTAGAGGATTGTAAAATCCATTTCCTAGCGAAACACCTAAGCAGTTGGCCCCATCCTCAATCATAGAAGTGACATCATACTCTGAATAGTAAATCCGCTTACTGAAGTCCGTCCAGGCCGGATCTAACACATTTTCTTTAATGCCTTCACCATTTATTGAGGCCTTGAAATAACCCGCCGCAGTGATGCTCAAGGAGGCAGATTTTATGGCTCTATCCGTATTGAATTCCTTTCTGAAAAGAGGTGCGGGATGCTCTAAATAAAACAGGGAATCGCTTTCGGGGAGAGCTATCCCATCTTCAATCCACATTGCACGCTTATCTTCTGCCAAGCTTAATGGTACTTGATTGGGAGTGCTTGTGCATGCGAAAAATGCCAAAGCACAAAGTGAAAAAAGTAGTTTCAATGATTTCATGAGCTGTTATGATTTTACTTTACTTTTTCTTGGTTCGAATAAGGAGCTTCTTAGACTAAATCCCTACTAAGCAACCCTTACAAATATCTACAGCCTAAGCATACCTAAATATTGATATTATGTGAATGGGATTGAATATGAACCACAGTATTAAGCAGCAGTACAAAAACCATTGAATTCAGCCATTTAAGTCTTATAATAATCAGTTGTAGTGTATCGACAAGATATACCTCCGCACCACTTTCGGAACTAATTTAAAAGTCAGGAGAGCTGGTGAAACATCAGAATTAGATGCATACCATTCTATTATTTCAGGTTTAACATCTAAATCACACTTACTAAATATTTGAAATTCTAACTTAATCTATCAGATCAAAAGCTAGAGGTAAAAGCTTCCAAACTTATATCCCGTTCTCGGAGTTGAGTATAATCTGCTTGATTTCATTGCACTTGTCCATATCTAGTGGCTTAGAGATATAGCCATAAACTGAATTGTAGGAAGCTGCTCTGTTCTTATCTTCCTCGCTGATCGACGAAGTAAGCATAATTACTTTCACATCCTTTTTAAGATCCACGCTTTCTACCCTATTCAAGAAATCCCAACCACTGATTTTAGGCATATTGATGTCTAATAAGATCCACAATTGGCACATTTCATCGTTGTCTTCTGCTGCAAACAACAGCTTCAAAGCATCTATTGGCTTATTAAAAATTAATATTTCCTGTACAATTTTCTTAATGCCAGATACAATCAAAAATTTCTCGGCAATCAATAAGGAAACCTTATCGTCATCAATAATTAATAATTTAATCTTCATAATTCAAAAACTCTAAATTAATGGTGGTTCCATTGCCATTTTCACTCTGAATATCAACACGCCCACCTAAAGCCTCAATTTGTTTTTTAACCAAATAAAGTCCTATCCCATTGCCATATTGTGTATCCTTCAACGGTCTTTGAATCTTAAATAACTCATCTCCATATTGTTTCATGTCAATTCCAATTCCATTATCCTCAATCTTGATCTGCAGAATTGAATTGGTAATCTGAGAAGCTTCAATTTCAATTTGCAACTCTCTCTCTGGAGAAACGAGTTTTAGGGAATTTGCAAACACATTTAAAAACACATTTTCAAGATATTCTCTAATGGAAAATATAATTAAATCAACAGGTATGTTATTGACTGAAGAGAAGTGAGCATGTGGTTTTGTCTTTCTTAAAAGCTCAAATACTTGCTCTATTAGATAGTAAAGGGAAACAGGTTCCTTCCCGTTTTCAAAAACCGAGGTTAATGAGGTCAGTTTATCCAAAGCGATAATAGTCCTATCGGTTTTTCTTATTTCCTTCTTGAGAAGACGGAAGTAATTTTGCTGCTCTTCTTCATCACTTATTAAATCCATCAAACTGATCAAACCAACAGCATTGGCGACATGAGAGCGGATATCATGAGAAACAATTGAATTATATTCTAAGAGCTTTTTGTTTTGGAAAGCTGTATAGTCAGCTAGCAACTGTACTTGAACTCTGTTGTCTTCCAACTCCGAAACATCATACCCCAGGCATAAGACTTCTGAAACTTCATTTTGAGAATTTTTAAGCCCGATGAAATCCCACAGATTAGAGACCTCTACTTGGTCACGATTTGTCTCTTTTAGCAAAATTCTGCATTTGGCCTCTCTTCCTGAAGCTACTTTGAAGAACACTTCCTTAGCATAATCTAAATAGGCTGGCGTCACAGAGTGGAAAAAATCTAATCTATCCCAAGAAGTTTCCGGATCGACACCTAATTCAGCCGCGTAAAAATCGTTACAAAAGGTAATCCTGCCATCTATACCTGCTTTGCAGATATAAAATGTTGAATTATTTACCAGAGACTTGTAAGTATTTGCAGTTTGCACAGCTTCCATTTCACGCATTTGCAGCTGCTCACGCAATTCATTCTCAACTGTAACATCCTGAAAAACAACATATAATTCTTTGTCGATTAATTCACAATGAACCTCTATCATTCTGTCATCAGTTGCAAAGTCAAACGAAAACTTTGAGTTTGAAGCAGTTTGAGAATTACTGAATTCCCTGATTCTATGAAATACTAATGAAGCTGATTTATCAATCCCAAAGACTCCTGTTTCAAATTCTTCAAAGGTCATGGAATAATCTCTATTTAGATTAAACAAGACATTATTTGAAGGTGTCCAAAAAATATCATTGCCGGATAAATCCAAATATAATCCCCCCAATTTGCCTATCACAGCTGCGGTATCTGTTACAATCCTCCTTTTTTCAAGACGTTCCGCTTCTATTGATAATTCATAGTTGAGCCTATGGCTTTCCATTAAAATCATGGTCTGATCAGCCATGGTTTTAAGGAATTCTAATTGCACTTCATCCAGATGTTGTGGTTCAAAACCAACTACACAGAAATTTCCTAGAATGGAATTATCGGGCGCTATCAGAGGAAACCCCACATAAAACCTAACTCCATATTCCACAAAAGCTAAATACTCTTTGAAGGTATTATCCAAGCTCAAATCAGGAATATTCAGAAATGGCAGCTTTTCATCTATCAAATACTTACAAATAGAAGTTGCCAACGGAACCTCAGAATAATCAAATCCCACCTTAGACTTAAACCACTGTCTATCATTGTCTGCAAATGAAACAAAAGCTGCATCAGCTTTACAAATTTTTAGTGCTAGTTGGGTAAGATTGTCAAATTGCTCGGAAGGTTCAGTATCGAGAATATGATACGCCTCTATGCCAGATAATTGCACACTCATTTAAATGATCTTTAGGCGCATTAAAACGCTTTTTATTAGAATAGTACTATTTCGTATTAGTTTTATGAAAGTAAGGATTTTACAAAAACCTTAAAACTTTAATTCAATAATTATTAATGTTTCCCTGCACAACAGTAATAAATTGAGTAATGGACCTACATAATCTTTGTATTAGGTCGATCAATCACGTATGAATCTCCAGTATTTGAACCCATTTTCTGTCCTACGAATTAGTATTTAGCTCCTATATCAACGGTAAGTGAAGTTCACAGGGTAATTTAATTCTTTCAAATTAACACCCACTTAACGCTGTAATCCCAGCTCACAACAAACCTCCAATTATCCTCTTATACCTAAACTTCCCCGTTTCAACTCAATATTTTCACGAACAGTGCGCGCGGCTTCTCTCAAATATTCAATGTGCTCATCACGTCCATATAAGGTATAATCGTCACTTACTTCGGTACCCTGCTTCTCTCTTCTTTCGTATCTGCTATTCTTTATTTGCTGTGCTCTTGGGTTAAACTCTTCAATGCTATCCCCATTATCGATATAAAGCGCTTCATCGTGCTCCAGTTTATTATTTCTCATGGTTACAAATGGTAGCCCTCCTACTTCAAATAAAATTTCAATATCGATCAGCTCTTTAGAATATACTATCCAAAACTCTCTGCCTACAAATTCATTTTTAGACAAAACAAATTCAAACTCGGAGATTAAAAAACTAAACTCTTTTGCAACGTGATCCACATGCGTGTTAAATGCTAAATTTTGAGAAACAGGGGTGATTTTGACTGCCATTTTGAAGGATGCTATTTTTGTATGCTTTTATTGGTGTCTTTAAGAACCTGACTAACAACTTGCCTCAAAAGGTTTGTATTCCATTTCAGTAGAATACTCTTTTGAAAAAATAACAAGCTGCGTACCCATTCCTAAAGCCGAAATATCCGCATTTATCCTGAGTTTATTATCTAAAGAATAAGCTGAGTCATGGAATCCATTGGACACTTGGCAGTTAGTTATTTTTTAATGTAGTGGTAAATGATTTGTGTGGTGAGTAGAAAAATAACTACTACTTAATCCGTGCAAACTCCTTACAGCTGGGATTTCATTCCACGAAAAGGGAAATACATTCTCAAGACATAGCTTTGAAAATGCTTTTAATGGCCATTAGACGACGAAATACCCAATGGCACACATATAGAATGTAGTGAATCAAATAATAAATTCACTAACCAACTAACAAAATGAATAACTCACTTCATTCCCAAATTAGTAGCTCTACTGCTACTTCATGTAAAGTAAAAACTGCAAGAGATGAATCGGTAGGATCCATTAAGGATATTATGATCAATACTTCAACTGGTCAAGTTGATTATGTAGTTCTAAAAGTGGACGAGGGATTTTTGAACCTAGGTTCTAAGCTTTTAGCTCTACCATTTGAGTCATTCGAGTTTAATCCAAAGCAAGATGATGTAATCATCGTCAAAGAAATCAAAGAGACCTTGGAAAATGCGCCTGGATTTGATGAAGATAACTGGCCTTCTGGACCGCAAGCAGAATTTATTCATGACATGCGAACCTTTTATAGTGAGGAATCCCGAAGTCTCTATGGAAGGTATGACCACGTAAATAGATCCTACTACAATGACGAAGATCGATTTGATATGCAATCAACTCAGATTCGAGATCGTCAATCCGGCGATGGGTTCTTAGAGATGGATCACCGTGGCCAAAGACAATCCGATATTCGAAGAGGAGGAGATCCTTTGTTATAATGGATAATCAAGGATTTATAAAAGGCTAATCCAAAATTGGATTAGCCTTTTTTGAGTTTAAACTCATTCATCGCAAGCGGCTGATTAGTTCAAATTACTTACACTAACTGCGGCAAAATCAGAGTCTAAGGAATAAATAATTAGAGTTTTATAAATAAAACTAAAAGAGAAATAGATAACTGTCATAAATTCCTTTCAAAAAAATCTTTTGATGAAAAGGTAATATTTCTTCCCACCCAAAGGAAATCCTACAATTAAACTTATAAGTAATTCCTCAAATTTATTATCTATTGATTGTAAGTCAATTACCTATTAATTGGCGGGAGTGATTTATAAAAATAGCTATTCGAATAACATTTAAATAGCTATCAATAAAACTATAGGGAGTTATGAAAAGCATGCTATCTATGAATCAAGTACTAATTCTTTCCTGAATTGTTATATTTTTGCAAAGCTTAGATTTCGAAAAACGACAGATCAGACATAACAAATACCTGAAAAGATGAAGACAGCAGAATTGATTACTGAAAAAGGCACGATGAAAGTGGAGTTTTACGAGAAGGATGCACCTCTCGCAGTTCAGAATTTCATTGACCTTGCAAACAAAGGTTTTTATGATGGACTGACCTTTCATAGAGTTATTCCTAATTTTGTGATACAGGGTGGCTGTCCTAAGGGAAATGGCACAGGTGGACCAGGTTATCACATCAATTGTGAATTAGATGGCGAAAACCAACATCACGAGCGAGGAGTACTTTCTATGGCTCACGCGGGTAGAAATACTGGAGGATCTCAATTCTTTATTTGCCATAGCAGAGACAATACTGCTCACCTTGACAGAAATCATACGTGCTTCGGTAAAGTAGTAGAAGGCTTGGATATTATAGATGAAATCAAAGCCGGAGACAAAATCGAAAAAATTATAGTTTCAGAATCTTAATAGATTTTTGGACCCATCAACAAATGCCCTCTGAAGCTAATCGCTTTTTGAGGGCATTTTTTTATACTCATTTTTTAATTTTCAAAGGTTGGAATAGTTATTGAATAAGGGTCATTTCCTTTGATAATAGTCTATGCAAGCACGCCTAACTCTACTTACCCTTCTCATCTTCTCTTCTATTTATTTGACTCATGCCCAACGCTATGGCACTGCGGTAGGTCTAAGATTTGGAAATAGCAACCAATATAGAACTGTAGGACTTACTGCTCAGCAGAGAATTACTAAGCAGGTGTCTATAGAGGCTATTCTTCAGTCAGATTTTAAGCTCAACACCACTTTTACTGCCTTGGTGGAAAAACACCATCCCATAATCTCCAAACGATTTAATTATTACTACGGGGCTGGTGCGTCTTTTGGTGTAGAGGAAAGCTTTGTGAAAGACGAAGAGACTAAGCAAATCTTACATACTTATGGGAATTCTACTGCAGGTATAGATCTCATCGGTGGCCTAGAACTCACCGTATTGAATACCGTCATCTCCTTAGACTATAAACCAAATATCAATCTTGTCGGTCGAGAGGATTTCTACAGAGGACAGATGGGAATATCTGCACGAATGGTTTTAGTGAAAAGTAAGGAGCAAAAGAAAAAGCAAAGACAACGTAAGAAAGCCAAGAATAAATCTAAAAAAGTACCTTTAAATGAGCAGATCAACGCTATCTTCCAAAAGAAGAATTAAGCATTCTTGGATTTTAAAAAGGCTTTTTCATGCAGTTCAGCCTTGTTTACAACAGATCTAAACCATTTCATTCGAAGAATTTGCTTCTCATGTTCCGTAAGATAGAAATCCGGATGGTCGTAATTCTCAACTTTTTTTACAAGCTCGTATAGAGCTATGGAGGCAGCCACAGAAATATTAAAACTCTCTGTAAAGCCTAGCATAGGAATATGCACTAAGCCATCCACATTTTCTTGAACCTCGGTACTTATCCCCTCGTGCTCATTTCCAAATACTAATGCGATCTTTTCATCCGGTTCCAAATCATGAATGGAAATAGAACCCGGCAATGGACTAGTTCCGTAGATTTTGTATCCCTTTTGCTTAAGCACAGAAAAACAATCTTGAACAGCAGAGCCTTCTTTGTTATGATACTTATGCAAGTCAATCCATTGTGATGCCCCTCTGGTGACGAAAGGATTGATCTTATACATATTTACCTTTTCGATGACATGCACATCTTGAATACCAAAACAATCACAGGTACGCAATACGGCACTTGCATTGTGAGGTTTGAAAATATCCTCAAGCACAACGGTGAGGAAGCGAGTTCTTTGAGTAAGGACTTTTTCCATCACTGATTTCTTATGATCCGTGATGTATTGGCTCAAATAATCCAGCCAGCCTTGATCGATAGGTTCTAATTGACTTTTTTTCTCCATCTAAAAAATGAGGCTATTTAAAATAGCCCCAATTGTTCTTCATCATCTTTTTTTACTGATAAATCTATCGTAGATCCGATTTCGATATCATCATCAGATTCGGCTTCATTATCGTTTTCATCAGTCTCAGTATCTTTCTTTACATCCGGTTTTTTGGTTTCAATCAAGCTCAATTCTTTCACTTCATACGTGCTTAGCTTATTGCCCAAAGCCTTCCAACCTTTGATATCGATCAGCATATCCAAATCATACTCCATCACTTCTTCCTCTTTACCCTTGGCCAACGTGACCCTAGCTTGAGGTTGCTTTTCAGTAGAAACAAGCTTCAGGTATGAGTTTTTATGATCCGATATAAAATTGAAATTCTTATTTAAAGTGGTCGTTTCGATTTGGAAACGCTTTATATAATAGGTTTTACTAGCTCCATCAAAATAAATGGCTGACAGTACTTTATCAGGATTAAATTTCTCTATTAAAATAACATTGGCGACATCATATCGATTGGTCAATTCAAAAGTGGTCAGCTCGTAATCCCCACTTTTGTAGCAAACCAAGATTCTATCATCACCCAGGAAATTGCCTATTAATTTCCCGCGCTCATCTGTATTTAATCGGCCAACAATCGGATCGTAATAAATATTTATTCCGCCCAAAGTGGAAACTCCCTCCATCTTCAATTGGATTTTTCGAATCGGGTATCTAGTAAGAATATTTCCTCCTGCTCCCCTTCCTTTTATCTCTATAGACGCAAAATCAAAATCAAAAACTTTTACACGAGCTTTTGCTCCCTGAGTCAGGTAAACGGTGATAATCTCTGCTTCACCATTAGGATTTGCTGTCAGGTAAAGGTGCTTACTCCCTTTGCTTCCTTTGGTAAGTAAGTATTCTTTATCTCTTGTAACAGCTAAAACCTGGAAGCGCTTCACCATCGCTCGACCACTTGCACCATCCAAGTAAATGTAATTATAGACCATTCGCTCATCGCCCTTTCGGAATACTGCCACATGCAAAATATCCTTACCCATGAAATTCTTCTCTTGGATTTTGGAAACCATACACACGCCATCTTTACGAATCACGATAATATCGTCGAGGTCAGAGCAATCACAAACAAACTCGTCCTTTTTGAGTCCATAACCCACAAAGCCGTCCGTCCGATTTACATATAACTTAGCATTACTAGCAGCTACTGTATTTGCTTGAATTGCATCAAAAGTCCGGATTTCAGTCTTCCGCTCACGTCCTTTACCATATTTGGTTAGAAGATTTTCGTAGTATGCGATCGCATAATCCGTCAAATGACGTAAGTGATGATTCACTTCCTTCAGCTCATCTTGCAGACGGTTCATCAATTCATCTGCCTTAAAGGCATCGAATTTGGAAATACGTTTGATCTTAATCTCAGTCAAACGAACCAAATCGTCTGTCGTGATTTCTCTATAAAAATCAGGTTTGTAAGGCTCTAATCCTGCATCAATAGCCTTCAAGACATCATCCCAAGTAGTACACTCTTCGATGTCACGGTAGATTCTATTCTCGATGAATATCTTTTCCAAGGAAGAGAAAAGTAATTTCTCCAACAACTCAGCTTTGCGGATTTCTAACTCACGCTTAAGAAGAGCTCTTGTTTGCTTGGTATTGTAATCGAGGATGTCATTTACGTTAAGGAAAACTGGAGTATCCTTGATAATCACACAGGCATTTGGTGAAATCGAAACCTCACAATCAGTGAAAGCATACAGCGCATCAATGGTGACATCCGGTGAAACTCCAGGTGCCAATTGAATCGCAATCTCCACATCTTTGGCCGTGTTATCGACTACTTTTTTGATCTTAATCTTGCCTTTTTCATTAGCTTTCAGGATAGAATCAATCAACGTATCCGTAGTCACTCCAAAAGGTATATCCTTAATTAAGAGGGTTTTACTATCATCTTCCTCAATTCTTGCCCGAACTTTTACTTTACCACCTCTAAGGCCTTCATTGTACTCAGAGAAATCAGCAAATCCACCTGTTATAAAATCAGGAAGTACGTTTGATCTGTTTCCTTTAAGTATCTCAATTGAAGCCAATATCAACTCACAAAAGTTGTGTGGAAGAATCTTGGTAGAAAGACCTACTGCAATTCCTTCTACACCCTGTGCAAGCAAAAGAGGGAATTTAACTGGTAGTGTTACCGGCTCTCTTTTTCTACCATCATAGGAAAGTTGCCATTCGGTAGTCTGCGCATTAAACAACACTTCTAGCGCAAACTTGGATAGTCTAGCCTCAATATATCTGGCAGCAGCAGCACGGTCACCCGTACGCACATCACCCCAGTTACCTTGAGTTTCAATCAGGAGTTCCTTCTGACCAATATTTACTATAGCATCACCAATAGAAGCATCTCCGTGCGGGTGAAACTGCATGGATTGACCGATGATGTTAGCGACTTTATTAAACCGACCATCATCCATTTCCTTCATCGCGTGCATGATCCTGCGCTGTACTGGTTTCAATCCATCCTCAATAGCAGGAACAGCTCGCTCTAGGATTACATAAGAAGCATAATCCAGAAACCACTCCTTGTACATGCCTGTCACTGGGACAGATGTGTGCAGGGATTCATCTCCGTTCTTAGGTAAGTTATTTTCGTCACTCATAGTGTATTCCAGTATTTGCGAAGTCTAACGACCAACGGCCATTTAAACCAATTAAATATTCTTAATCAATTGAAAATAAGGCATTTTCTTGCATTCGGAAAATTAAGCTGCCTCCGTCTCTTCGTCAACTTCCTCAACCTTTTTAGGGTCTTCGAGCGCTAGATCCTTCTCTATTTTTAAGTTTTTAATAATGAATTGCTGGCGAGTCGGGGTATTCTTTCCCATGTAGAAAGTTAGCAAGTCGACGATCTTGGTTTCCTTATTCAGGATGATTGGTTCCAAACGGATATCTTCTCCTATAAATCCTCCAAATTCCTCTGGGGAAATCTCGCCAAGTCCCTTAAATCGAGTAATCTCAGGCTTGTTTCCAAGTTTGTGAATCGCACGTTGACGCTCTTCGTCTGAATAGCAATAAATCGTTTCTTTCTTATTTCTCACTCGGAAAAGAGGCGTTTCGAGAATAAACAAGTGCCCATTCTTCACTAGATCAGGGAAAAACTGTAAGAAGTAAGTCATGATCAGCAAGCGAATGTGCATACCATCCACATCAGCATCTGTTGCAATCACTATTTTTCTATACCTCAGACTTTCTATTCCGTCTTCAATATTCAATGCATGCTGAAGAAGGTTGAACTCCTCATTTTCATACACCACTTTTTTGGTCATCCCAAAGCAGTTCAAAGGCTTTCCTCGAAGAGAAAATACTGCTTGAGTCTGTACATCACGCGATTTGGTGATAGAACCAGAAGCTGAATCCCCTTCCGTCAAAAACAACATGGTGTTATTCTTCACCTCTTCATTTGCCTTAGGATCATCGTAATGAACACGACAATCTCTCAGCTTCTTATTGTGAAGATTTGCTTTTTTTGCTCGGTCGTTGGCAAGCTTCTTAATGCCAGAGATTTCTTTTCTTTCACGCTCTGATTGAAGTATTCTCTTCAAAAGTGCATCTGCAACCGCTGGATTTTTATGCAAATAATTGTCCAGATCGGTTTTTAAAAAGTCATTGATAAACGTACGGACAGTCGGTCCATCAGGTCCGATAGACTGCGATCCAAGTTTTGTTTTGGTTTGCGATTCAAATACCGGTTCCTGTACACGTATAGAAATTGCCGCAACCACACTTTGACGAATGTCAGAAGCATCGTAATCTTTCTTGAAAAACTCTCTAACGGTCTTAACAAGCGCTTCGCGGAAGGCTGCCAAATGCGTACCTCCTTGAGTAGTGTATTGCCCATTGACAAAGGAATAATACTCCTCTCCGTACTGATTGGAGTGAGTAAGCGCCATTTCGATATCATTCCCTTTCAAGTGAATAATTGGGTATCGCTGCGTTTCCTCGTCTATTTTATTGGAAAGAAGATCAAAAAGCCCTCTGTCTGAGAAAAATTTCTTCCCGTTGAAATTGATCGTAAGACCAGCATTCAGATAGGCGTAGTTCCAGATCTGATTTTCTAGGTATTCAGGTATGAAGTGATAATTCTTGAAAATCCCACCATCTGGCGTAAACACCATTTTGGTACCATTTCGATCAGATGATTTGGTTATCGGCGCATCATTTACAAGAATTCCCTTTTCAAACTCAGCAACTTTAGTCTCCCCATCTCTGTAGGCTTGTACTTTGAAAAAATCAGATAAAGCATTTACAGCTTTGGTACCCACACCGTTTAGACCTACAGATTTCTGAAAAGCTCCAGAATCGTATTTACCACCCGTATTAATCTTGGATACACAGTCGATCACTTTTCCTAGAGGAATACCACGACCATAATCACGAACTTCTACTTTGTGCTCGGAAATTTTGACTTCGATAGTACGACCATATCCCATCATGTGCTCATCAATGGAATTATCAAGCACCTCTTTTACAAGCACATAGATACCATCATCTTGTGCACTACCATCGCCTAATTTACCTATATACATACCAGGTCTCAACCTAATATGCTCCCTCCAGTCGAGGGATTTTATACTGTCTTCTGTATATTTTACTTCTTCAGCCATATTCTATTTGATACTAATTATGCTCAAGATTTATTTTTCACCTGATTGAATTTACCTACGAGGATGGCAAACAAGCCCAATACCCATAGGACGAATAGCCCAGGGATAAGATAAAAGAAGAAATTGAACTGACTCGCAGCGATTACATCCTGATTATTAATCGCATGTGTGTAAAACACTAACATACCTAAACTCATATTCAGTATGCCTCCAAACGAATAGAACCAACCCAAATAGTAATCCCGATACTTGTCCCCAATAGGGAAAACTCGGATCAAACCTTTATGATTTTTAGTTTCTAGCAACTTTGGTGGAAGTAGAACAATCACGTTCATAATAATGAAAATGGCTATCATTCCATAGAAAAATGTGCCCTTGCTTAGCTTTTCGGGCGATAATCCATTTTCATTGAAATTGTAACTGACTTTCTCAGGCAATGCTGAATAGAAATACAGGAGAAAGAAAATGAAGAGAGCAACACTGAGGAAATAAAAGGCTTTTCCGAATCGGTAATACATAATGGAGGGGAATTGAATGCGCTAATATAAAGGATTTGGACAAACTGAATCCGACTTATCAATGATCCTTTTATCTTTATCTTTGACAAGTAGCTTCGCAAAAACACCCAAAATAATGAACCTCAGCCCAGTAGTGATCGCTATCCCGATGTATTTCATCTTGATGGCCATAGAAATGATTGCGCTTAGATTTCAAAAACATCCAGGATATAGACTTAACGATGCCATTACAAACATCAATTGTGGAGTGATCTCGCAAGTCACCGGAGTTTTCATCAAAGTGCTTTCCATCGGGATTTACACCTTGATTTATCAGCAACTCGCCTTCTTTCATATTCCAAACAATGTCTGGACATTTTTCCTCTTGTTCTTCCTTTATGACTTTTGCTACTATTGGGCACATCGAATGAGTCATGAGATCAATCTTTTCTGGGGCGGCCATGTCGTACATCATTCGAGCGAAGAGTACAATCTTTCTGTAGCGCTTCGCCAAAGTAGCACCCAGACCTTTTGGACCTTCTTCTTCTACTTCCCACTTGCATTGCTTGGTTTTGACCCTGTCCTGTTGGTATTGGTATCAGGTCTCAACTTGCTCTATCAGTTTTGGATTCATACTGAGGCGATAGACAGAATGGGCTTTCTTGAGAAATTCATGAACACTCCTTCTCATCATCGTGTGCATCATGGACGCAATCCCAAATACATCGATAAAAACCATGCAGGCACATTCATCATCTTCGACAAGTGGTTTGGCACATTTCAGGTTGAAGAAGAAAAGCCAACCTACGGGATTACGACTCCTGTGAAAAGCTGGAATCCAGTCTGGGTGAACCTTGCGCATTATGCCAATATGAAAGAGGAATTGAAATTGATTCCTAACTGGTCGGATCGCATGAAATACCTATTCTACAAACCAGGATGGCTTCCTGATTCTCTTGGTGGCTATCGAGCTCCACAGGAAGTTGAACATGATTACCAGAAATTCGACTCCGTAGTCCCTACCTCACTGAACTGGTATGTATTCACCCAATACATCTTTCTACTCTTGCTGACAGGATTCTTCCTTTTCCAAGTAGATACATTCACTTGGCTACCCAAAGTTCTTGTAAGCACACTAATCATTTGGACAACGGTGAGTTTTTCTGGAGTCTTTGAAAAAAGAAACTGGTATTTACCCCAGGAAATAGCAAGAATTCTGGCTTTTGTGGCTGTTGTCTTTTTCTTAATTCAATCTCTCCTACCTTTGCCGATTCTAGCAGGAGTTTTAGGCGTGTATTGCTTAGGCTCTTTCTTTTGGTTGTGGAAAAATCAGCAGCTTAAATCCCAAATCCCTTCTATTTCCCTTTGATCATGAATAAAAGCTTTCTACTTCTTTCTGCCTTAGTTCTTTCCTTCGCATTTTCCTGCAGCTCCAAAAGAGATACGGGAAGCATGAATATTGAGAACTGGAAAGCTGATCATTATGGATGCAAAGGCTTGCGTATGCAAGATTTGGAAGAACTTGAGCGCCTTAAGCACAGCTTTTTAGGAATTGACAACCAAGCTTTGATTAAGACTTTTGGGCGTCCTGATCGAGTAGAATTGGTAGATAAAAGCCAAACCTTCTTTTTCTACTTCCTGGAACCTAGTAATGCGTGTGATGGAGTAGAAATAGAAAAAGAACCCCTAAGAGTTCTTTTTCGACTGAATGCTATAAGTAAAGTTTCTGAGGTAACGATTACAACCCAGAACCCATAAAACAAAGTGCCGCTGCTCCCAGCGTACCTGCGTTATTTTCAAGAGTAGCTTTTTTCAAAACTAAGTCCTTGCCATAATACTGTGTCAAATATTGTTTGATCGTGCGATCAAGTGTAGGCATCATAAATTCCAGCCCTGCTGAGATTCCACCGCCAAAATACACGTCAGTCACATCAAGAATTCGGATAGCAGATACAATCGCCTCTCCCAATATCCTTGCAACTTCTTCAAAAACCATTAAGGAAACTGGATTTCCAGCTTTAGCTGTATCCACCAAAAGATGTGTTCCTAATTCTGCACCTACTAACACGCCCGCCTTCTCAGGATAAGCATCAATAAGTCTAGACATGATATTCAAAATACCCTGTCTGCCTATAAGGGTCTCCAGTCTTGCAGCTCCTTTAGAAAGCATATGTCCCATTTCCATGGCATTGCCTCTGGATCCTTTGAATACTTGCCCGTCCAAAACTAACGCACTACCAATCCCGGTTCCCATAGTGATAAACAGGAAATTCTGAGAAGGATCATCCTTGCCAAAATAAAACTCACCTATAGCAGCTGCAGCAGCATCATTTTCTAAAGCAAATTCGTATTTCGGATACCTTTCTTCTAGTTTACCTTTTAGATTAAACCCGTTCAAAGTTGGTATTGCAGGGATCTCTAGAGCAGTGGTTCTATCTTTTGAAATCATGCCAGGAAGGCCGATTCCAACATTTTTTACTTGGGGATATTTGGTGAGATACTTCTCCAAACCTGCAATAAAAGCAGTTCCAAATCCCTCAGGATGATCACGATAAGAAGTGGTATCCTCTTTCACAAAGTCTAAAATATTGCCTTCTCTATCTACAAGGCCAATTTTCAAGTGAGTTCCCCCCACATCCACTCCTAGGAAATGTGCTTCCTGATTTTGCATAATATTATTAATAGGTTTACGGTTTCAAAAAAGCAAAAGAATTGCATTACTTCCTATAATCCTTCCCAATCTGCTGGAAAATTTTGAAAACTGCAGGGCAAACGAGCGTATTTTTAAGTGAAAGCTCCAAAATACCATGCATTTTCTTGCGATTGGTATGTGGATACTCTCGACAAGCTTTAGGTCGATCTTCGTAAACCAGACATTTATTGTCTGCACCAAGAAAAGTACAGGGAGAGGAATTCAAGACAAAATCACCCTCCTCGTCCCGATGCAGATATTCATCAATGAAAGCACTGCTTTTCATGCGAAATGATTTCGCTAAGCGATCAATATCCGTGTTCAGAAAAATAGGACTAGTGGTTTTACAACAGTTCGCGCAGTCCAAACAGTCTATTTCTCGGAAAGCCTCTTCGTGCAATTCCTCGAACATTTCGTCCAATACTTTAGGCTTTACCTTCCTAAGTCTAGCCCGCAATTTCACATGAGAAGAATATTCTGATTTACTCTCTTTATTGAAATTTTCAAGGTCTATTTCCAATTTCACTGAAAGTTAAATGATGTTTAAAAGTTATTTGTGAGAAATAATTCTTTTATAAGCTATAGATTTTCAGTATCTTAAGAAGCATATAAACCCTAGAAACTATGAAAACCCATCCTTCAGAATTGTACTTCTATCATTCTCCTACGCAGTTGGTGGACAGGCAAACATTAGCTTATGCTAAGTCAATTTCTCCCTTTGTCAATACAATTGACCTCAGCAAAGAAAAGCTAACACCTACACAGTGGAATACGCTTTTGCTAAAGTTAAATCTCAGAGCCAAGGATCTACTCAATCGTGCACATCCAGATTACCAACGATTCATTGCAGGCAAAAACTGGGATGACGAAAGCTGGTTGAACATCCTGATCAAATCTCCTAATCTGATCAAGGCTCCCATAGCTAGTCTTCGTAGAAATGCCATTCTCTGCATCACTCCGACTGATATCTTGAAACTTAATTCGATGCGTTTAGTCTGATCCCATCCGGTTCGATTTGGATCATTCTGGCTTTATATAGTTGCCCAATGCATTGTTTGAAATGCTTCTTGCTCATATTCAATTGCTCCTGAATCTCTTCAGGAGTTGATTTATCGTGCAAAGGCAAAAACCCTTTAGCTTCTAAAATAGCAAGTATTTTTTCTGATCCCTCGTCGTACTTTATCCGGCCGGGTGGTAATAATTGCAAATCAAGTTTACCGTCTTCACGGTTCTTTTTCACATACACTTTTCTGATCTCACCAATCTCTAAAGGCTGAAAAACCTCATTTTTGAAAAGTAAGCCTTCGAATTCACTATCGATCAAAACCTTGAAGCCTAGCTCTGTTTCTTCGAAAATCATCCCTTCAAGCTCTTTGCCCTCCTCCCAATCAAAGGGAGCCAAACGCATGAAATCTCTATACTTATTGACTCCGATGAGCCTGTTCGTTTTAAAATCTACACAGATTTTGATCAGGTATTTCTGACCGATCTCCATGTTTTTACCCATTTCAGATTTTGGAACAAAAAGATCTTTAGGAAGTCCCCAATCCACGAATGCGCCGAAAGAAGTAACTTCTTTTGCTTCCAAAACAGCAAACTGATCTAGCAAAGCCAGAGGTTTTTGAGTTACGGCTACAGGACGATCTTCACTATCTGTGTATACAAACACCTCGATCTCGTCTCCCTCTTTTTCCTCGCCAAGAAGGTATCCTTTAGGAAGTAAAAGTTCTTCACCGGAACTAAGCGCCAAATAAGCACCAAAGTCTGTAAATCTATTGATGGGTAATTTTGAGATTAAACCAAGTTCTTTCATGTGTTTATAATTTGTTTTTTAGCGGTCACATGGAATCTCGCAAGGTTATAATCATCCCGGTGTGTGACGTTCTTCGTGATGCTCGATTTCATGTGTATGTAATTGCTCTTTTATGGTCTAAAGGTAGGCAATAATCGCAGTTTGAAACTGAACTTGTATGACAAACAATGTCAGCAATTGAAAGTTAAAAAATTGGATATACTATCAGTCAGGAGTAGCTTTGAGTCATTCAACTGGTTAAATCCATTGAAAATGACCCAAATTATAACTTTAAATTTTATCACCACATTATGAAAAACATCTCCGTCATTGGTTCTGGAACTATGGGAAATGGCATTGCGCATGTTTTTGCGCAGCATAGCTATAACGTCAGCCTGATCGATATTAAGCAGGAATTTTTGGACAATGCATTAGCCACAATTACAAAAAATCTGGATAGACAAGTAGGTAAAGGATTGATTTCAGAAGATGAGAAAAATGCAGCACTTGGGAGAATACAAACATTCACTGACTTGGAAGCTGGTGTCAAATCCGCCGACTTGGTAGTAGAAGCTGCTACCGAGAATATGGATCTCAAGCTTGAAATATTTAGAAAAATAGATCAGTTCAGCCCTGAATCTGCTATCCTAGCAAGTAATACCTCCTCCATTTCTATAACAAAAATAGCCGCCGCGACCAAGAGACCGGAGCAAGTCATCGGTATGCACTTCATGAATCCTGTTCCGGTGATGAAGCTTGTGGAAGTAATTCGTGGTTATGCCACTTCTGATGAAGTAACGGCTAAAATCATGGACTTAGCCAGCAAGCTTTCCAAAGACCCAGTGGAAGTGAATGATTACCCTGGATTTGTGGCAAATAGAATTCTAATGCCGATGATTAACGAAGCGATTTATTCTCTTTTTGAAGGAGTGGCTGGAGTGCATGAGATTGATACTGTAATGAAGCTAGGAATGGCACATCCTATGGGCCCACTTCAACTAGCAGATTTCATCGGATTAGATGTTTGTCTTTCCATCCTGAGAGTTCTTCATGATGGCTTCGGCAATCCAAAATATGCTCCTTGCCCATTGCTTGTTAATATGGTAGAAGCCGGCTTCAAAGGAGTAAAAACCGGTGAAGGATTTTACAAATACACTGCTGGAAGCAAAGACTCTATCGTTTCTCCACGATTCAGTAAATAATCAACTATGCACATCGCTGTATCTGGAAATATAGGTAGTGGGAAAACCACATTAACCGAAAAACTAGCCAAACACTATGGCTGGAAGGCTGAATTCGAAGCTGTAGACAACAACCCATATCTTGCTGATTTCTATGAGGATATGAAGCGTTGGTCTTTTCATCTTCAAGTTTATTTTCTCAACTCACGCTTCAATCAAATTAGGACTATTCAGGAAAGTAAAACACCTACTATTCAGGATAGGACTATCTATGAAGATGCTTCTATTTTTGCAGCTAATCTGTACAAAAGTCAGCTTCTAACTGAGCGCGATTACGAAAATTACCAAAGTCTATTCACTAGCATGGTTGCACATGTGAAAGCTCCAGACCTGTTAATTTACTTGAAAGCTGATATTCCCAAACTCGTAGGCCAGATAGAAAAGCGTGGCAGAAGTTATGAGACGACCATGCGGATTGATTACCTAAAGAATCTCAATACGCATTACGAGGAATGGATCGCTGGCTATACTGAGGGAAAATTATTGATTATAGATGTTAACAACCTGGATTTTGTAGAAAATCCCGATGATTTCTCTTTAGTGGTGGAAAAAATCGAGCGAGAGATATTTGGATTGTTTTCTTAAGCTAGCTTAAGGGTTTTTAACCTCAAAAAGAACAAAAGGCATAAATCTTTTGAAGCTAGACCATTAAACTATGACGTAAGATTATTGGGTATGTTTTCTATGTGACTATGTGGTAAAATAAAATGGACCACATAGCATCATAGATATTCATAGCTTAGAAAATGGCAAAGTATCACCTAGAGCAGATCCTGTAGCTTTGTTTTCTTTGTGACTTTTGTGGTAGAATTTTTTGAACCACAAAAGTTACGAAGGGCATAAAGTTTTCATAGTCTTAATAATGGCACATGATCTACATGTAAGTAGCCTACCTATTTTGTTCTCTTTATGTCTTTTATGGTAGAGATTTTTTTCACCGCAAAAGTTACGAAGGGCATAAAGCTTTCAGGTTTTACAGCGTATTAACTTTTCTACGTCGTCAACTGCAAAAGTTTACCCTTGGTATTTTCGATTAAACCAATTTAACAGCATAGCTCGCTGTTCCTCTTTTGGATTGATAAGCAATTGATCTAGTCGCTTCAAGGAACCACCAGTCATAAGCGTTTCGAATGGTGTGATTCGGAAAAGTTTATATCCATGAATCCTGGTCTGGAGATCAAATTGAGCATCATTGTATGCAGTAAGTTTCCATCCACTTGCACCATTTCCTGAGAAATCTCCTGGCTCGCTTGCCTCTCCAAAACAATGCTTCGCGATAGGTACTCCATTCCAAATTCTTTGTTGCAAACCAACCTTCAGACATTCCTTCTCATAACTTCTAGACAAACGCTTTTGAGTTTCTGAAAATGGAAAATTTAATTCAGAGTAAAGACTTGATCTAAAAGTAATTAAACGGTACCTATTAAAGTGTAATTCTTCGTCATAGACGAATAAATTTCGGCCGATTTTGAAGTCAAATTTAAGCTTTTCCAACAATGGGAATTCACCAATTCCCCCTAGATCATCGTAGATTTCAGAAAGCCAATTCTGACCTTTTTTATCCAAGTACTTAGGTTCTAATTCTAATTCAAAATCTCGCTCAAAATCCACTTCTCCCTCACGTAAAATAAGGTCAAGTTGGCGAGTCATTAAGTTATCCATTGAGTTGGTTTTAGCTCAGTAAGGCTACCGAGAAAGTGTAATCCATTAGGTGTACAAGTGTTGGCGAAGGCTACTTTTCACCTTTCTCCAATTCATCTCCTATTCGCTGTTCCAGATTTCCCTTGGAACCCGGGAAGGTAGTTCTCCGTGAAATGTCATATCCGATCCAGCACATGATCAGCATAAATATCACGAACAGAATCAAAAATATCTTTTTATTCCTTGGCATTTTGTAATTGACTTTAGACTAGATACAGTGCAAAATTAGCCAATCATGGGTTATTTAGGATAAATGTTGAGGAATTATTGAAAGACATTAGTTTTAAATTATACTTTTTCAAAAATGTGTCTAATTTTATGAAGAAGGATTAAATCATTTTTTTACAGCTTAGACCCTTTATCCCCCAGTTATGTATCAACTTATAAGTGAACAATCGATTTATCATTATTTTGGCGAAGACGAGCCAGAGATGATTAGAGAGATGGTTCAGATTATTCTAGAAACGAACATCCAAGATTTAAAGGAACTGAATGATTTTTATGAACAAAAGGATTTTAATACTATCAAAAAACGCTGCCATAAAGCGAAGCCTACTATGATCTATATAGGAGCTCAAAAAACCCGTAAAATTTTGGAAGAAATTGAGAAAAGCCTAGATGATTATCAGGAACTAAACGAAAATCTTCAAGCGCAACTTATCCAAATTGAAACTGAGCTACATCAGTTCCTTGAAGCAATTAATTGATTACAGAATAAACAAACCCATACGAATATGCAGCGAAAACTACTGTTTCTGCCTTTGCTATGCATTGCCTTTTTGCAAGCACAGGCACAGTCAACTTTAAGTGTTGATTACATCATGCGAGATCCAGTCTGGATGGGAACTTTCCCTTCCAATGCATCCTGGAGCGATGATTCCCAAACCATTTACTTCAGATATAACCAAGATAAAGACCCAGCTGATTCCTTATACAAATTGGGTTTGTCAAGCAAAGGAGAATTCTCTAAAGTGAGCTGGAAAGAAATGAAAGCCAATGAGCGTGATGGGCAGGAATTCAATACTGATAGATCATTACGAGTGTATCAGATGGATAAAAAACTGATGCTTGAGAATATGTCTTCACGCACTTCAGAAATGCTGATTGAATGGCCAGAGAACTTTAATAACCCTAAGTTCATGGCAAATGAGCAAGAAATTGCATTCACTTCTAAAGGCAATATTTATATCTGGAATAGAGCAAATAAGTCTGTAAGAAAGGCAACCAATATTTCCACTGAGTCAAAACCTAAAGATAAATCTAAAGGTGAGGATAAAGTAGAATGGTTAGAATCAGAGAATCTAGAGCTTCTTTCTGTGGTTCGTGAGCGTAAGGAAAACGCTAAGATGCGTAAAGATTACAGAGAGGCTTTCAATCAGTCTGAAAAAGAAGAATTCGTCTATTATACAGAGGGAAAATCGCCAGGTGGTCTACAACTGTCTCCAGATGGTAAATTTGCCTCCTTTTCTATCTTCACCTCAGCTTCCAATAAAAACACCAAAGTACCAGACTATGTAGATGCTTCTGGTTACACAGTAGATCTCAATACACGCTCGAAAGTAGGAAACGCTCCTACCAAGGTAGAAATTGGAATTTATGACTTGCAACGGGACACCGTCTATTTCCTAAATGCAGCAGACCTACCTGGTATCAAGGATTTGCCTGATTACGTCACCGATTATCCTGATAAAACCTGGGAAGAGAAAGACCGAGACGTAATGTTTTCAGGTCTTTACTTTTCTCCTGATGGAAAAAGTGCGATTGTCAATATTGGCTCAGCAGATAACAAAGACCGTTGGATAGCATCCGTAGATTTGCAGACAGGTAAATTGACGACTCTTGATCGTCAAAGAGACGAAGCATGGATCTCAGGCCCAGGAATTGGCAGATCTTTCTATGCTGGAACTTTAGGCTGGCTTCCTGATAACAAACACATTTACTTCCAATCTGAAGAATCAGGTTATTCGCATCTCTATTTGCTAGATGTGACTACTGGTAAAAAGAAAGCACTTACTTCAGGTGAGTATGAGGTATTTGATCCATTCCTTTCTAAGGATAAAAAATCATGGTACCTAACTACTTCTGAGGTAGATCCAGGAGAGCGCCACTTCTATAAGATGCCTGTACTAGGTGGAAAAATGGATAAGCTTACTACCATGACAGGAAACAATGAAGTTTCCCTTTCTCCTGATGAGAAAAAGCTGGCAATCATTTACTCTTATAGTAATGTCCCTGCCGAACTTTACATACAAGACAATAAGGTTGGTTCAAAAGCTGAAAAACTGACTTCTGGTCAGAGCGACGAGTTTAAAGCTTACAACTGGAGAGATCCTCAACTCATACGTTTTACTGCAGAAGATGGAGCTCAAGTTCCTGCTAGATTATATAAACCAGATCCAGCGAAAAGCAATGGTGCAGCAGTAGTTTTCGTACATGGAGCAGGTTACCTACAAAACGTCCACAAATGGTGGAGTAGCTACTTTAGGGAATACATGTTCCACAATCTATTGACGGATTTGGGATACACCGTATTAGATATTGACTACCGTGGTTCTGCAGGATACGGTCGTGACTGGAGAACAGGAATTTATCGTCATATGGGCGGAAAAGATCTTTCTGATCAAGTAGATGGAGTAAATTTCCTAGTTGCTAACCATGGAGTAGATCCTAAGCGAGTTGGTTTGTATGGTGGTAGTTACGGTGGATTCATCACGCTGATGGCGCTATTCAATGCTCCTGATACGTTCAAATCCGGTGCTGCTCTTCGCTCAGTTACGGATTGGGCACATTATAATCACGGATACACTGCCAACATTTTGAACACTCCTGAAGAAGATCCGATTGCATACCGTCGTTCCTCTCCTATTTACTTTGCCGAAGGTCTGAAAGGAAACTTGCTCATGGCACATGGTATGGTCGATGTGAATGTACACTTCCAGGATGTAGTAAGACTTTCACAGCGATTTATCGAGCTAGGAAAAGATAATTGGGAAATGGCGATCTATCCTGTAGAAGATCACGGATTCGTAGAGCCTAGCTCATGGACAGATGAGTACAAGAGAATTCTCAAACTCTTCAACGAAACACTAATTGAGGATTAGATATCAATTTCGATAAAACAAAATGGCTGGTCATACGATCAGCCATTTTTTTGAGGGTATAAAATCATAATTCTATCCAGCCAAAATAATCGGAACAGGACAATCATCAGGATCGAGGTTAAATAGCTATAGGATTCCGAATGAATAATTAGCGTAAGAATATAAACCTTAAGTAAGTGTAACAACTTCACTTCCGAAAGTAGCAAACCCATTTACATTACTACCTCAACAACCGTTTTGTCTTCCTGTTTGACTACTACTTCATCTATCACCTCGTAGCAAGCTTTGGACTCTTGCAAGCCATACCTCACGCCGTTTTTTACAACGAAATTCCTATAGAGACTTCCGTTTTCCCTCCAAGCTTGCTGTAAGCCATCCTGGTGATCATCCCGGTAGTCATAAGCATAGGCCAAACTCCCATCAGCGTACCAACCCATTTGAGAACCTTCTTTTTTCTGATCACTGTAGTTGTATTCAAATTTGAGTTTACCGGAATTTTCCCAATACCCTACATGCTTTCCTTCTGAGAGTCCATCACGGTATTCCCGAACTTCGTAGGCTTTACCGCTGGCAAAAAAACTTCGGTAGGTACCATGTAATACCCCATTAAAAACGGAACTATAAGTCTCTACATCATAGCCTTTAAGCACTTTGAACACAATGCCTGAATATGGCATATTTCCTACTAGATACTTCCCATTTACATAAGATAAAATAGGATCAGTAAATGCTAGCGTGTCGGCAGTAGTAAGCAAAATAACCTCCTCATCACGCTGAAGCTCTATATCTGACTGAGACACACCGCAACCACTCAGTAGCGCAATACTGAATATTGCCAGCAAACCCAAAACAGGGATTATATGCTTCAAAAACCTGAATTGAAATGAATCAGTCATATTCTATCAGATAAAACAAACTATTCTCAGAACTGCCAAGGTCAGTCCATTTTCCTACAGCATTTATCGGTGTTGCCTCCAAACCTACACACAAGGCGTCTTGGTTACCATTATTGTCTGGTTCATTTCCCCAATTATTGTAAAGACCATTGACAACTGTACCATCCACTGCGCCTTGCCAGAACTGCTTACCAGTTTCTTCAGCTACTTTTTTCCAAACCCACGCCCCTTCGTTTTCCTCATCATTGCCACCAATCCAAACCGCGGCAAAACCAAATTGATTATTCGTTTTATCAAAATATATTCCTGCATTTGTCAGCAGCTCCGATAAAATCGCAACTTGTTCTTCCTCACTGGATATTTCCGCAAGATATCCTCCATCTTCTGAAGCCTTTGTAAAAGCCTCCTGCCATGAAATCGCTTCTTTCACCACCGTATAGTCTGACCCGTCATAAGTAAATGAGTACCTACTTTCTACCTGCTCATTTACTTCCAAATCACCATCATCACTGCATCCTAAAAAGGTGAGCATTAACATCAATAACAGTGGCATTTGTTTGTATTTAAGATGTTTCATAGAAATATCAGGAAGGTGAAATCACTGTGTGAATGTACCTTTGGTACCATGGTAGGCACCGGATTTGATCACATATAGTCCTGAAGTAGAATACATTTCATTGCTCACATGATAGTGGTAGATCGCCTCGACAAAATCAGAAGTCACCGTTTCATGTCCACCATTTTCGTCCAGGTCACCCGGGTAAGTTCCATCCATATCTTGACGACCATAAATAGGAAATCCATCTCTCAAAAAACCGATCAGATTTGAGTCATCTACTGTCAAATAAGTGCCCTCAGTATGATAATGATAATCCTCTCTTGGCCCAGGATGTGCACCTGTAGCATCGAAAGTACTCCATGCATTTTCCTGAAGCACCCCACCACCTTCGTAGTCATTGTAGATCGGCACACCATTTAATGCCATACCTACTGGGCCTAATTCAGTCTGTTCTTTATAACTGCCTTCTCCAGGATAAGTAGGAATTGTCATCACGTAGTTGAATGAGATCATAGTCGTATTCATATTCGCATGATTAGCTCCAGGAAAATCCTCATACATCTCGTGACCTTCTCCCCAGTAAGGAGTTTTATGATCTGGCAATCCTGTGCTGCTGATTGAGATTTTGTAGCCATTTAACTGAACACTGACTCCTTCAGTATACTTATTTATATAACTGGCCTGTACCACCGAAGTGATATTCACGGAACCTGGAGTTACATTGCTAGAATCAGCCATATCTTCACTCTGGCATGATATCAAGAACATTAATACAAAGGGCAAAAGTAATTCTCTCATAATAGGCTGTTTAAAAGTTCGTTCATTAAGCATTAGATAAGCTTTCAGAACCTAGAAATATTTTTCTGGAAGTTCTTTTGTATGCCAAAACGCCAAGCGCACCAAAACCAGTCAAGGCTAAAATCAGCAATATCCGATTTGAGATCCATGGAGTCTCTGGCAACAATAGCTGATCTTCAGTCAGCGATAGATGGAGCTGAAAATCATTTTCTCCGTTCAGAAGAAACTGCTCCTTTTCCATTCCTTCCTTGATGATGCTGAATATGACCTGGCTCTTATTGATGTTTTTAAACCCGTAATTTCTAACAAAGACTTCCTCTATTTCCTCAGGAACCCCAGATAGTTCGAATGCAACTGTAGTAGCATGCCCCAGTCTCACCAGACCTTTTTCAAGAGTCACCTCTTCATCATTGATTTGGATGACGATCTGTTTTTTTAGATAGTCTAAAAGCAACTGATTGAATTCCTCTGGGGAAGCATATGAATCTTCACCGTAGGCATTTCTTACTTCATATTGGAAAGCTGTCATGGAGGCATTCAGCTGTAGCATCCAAATTCCCGGTTGCGCTTCAATAATGGTGAAAGAAGAAATATCCGGCTGATGAGCGCTGACTCCTGAGGCTGAGAGCCAAAGGAATACTGCTACTATTTGCGTTAATAATTTTTTCATAACTCTAATTATTTAACGTAAGCACCATATAGGCAATTGATAAAATTATTTGACCCAGGCGCATCTACATGGTAGTGATATCCTCTGATATCGTCCGAGTGCCCACGGCAGGAGTCAAGATCATCTGGCTCATTGCCATCGTTATTGAGTTGTTCATAGATTCCGTGTCCATCTGCAGCATAACCTATCATAGCTGCATGACCATCTCCCTGAATTACCTGTTCGGAAGCGCCAGTTGCGGCATGATAGTGATAGCCCTGATGTACATTGATATGCCCACCAGCATCATCGAAAGGCGCAATGGTATAAGCTCCCAAAATATTATCTACAGGAGCTGATGCTGAAAACTCTACCCCATTAAAGGCAATCCCTCTGATCGCAGGTCCTGAGGCACCAGCGCCCATTCCCGCGAAACTTGCTGAGTTGGTCAACTTAACCGGAGTGGTTGGTATCAACCAAGTCTGAGTAAGACCAGTGATATACTCAGGAATACATTCTACACAGTAATTCCTATATTCAGCGCCCACATTTGGATTGGCGGCATTGATACAGTCATCCTCTGAATCAGTCACATATATATCCCCATTGGCATCATACATCAGCCAGTTTTGATCATTATAAAATGTAGCCAAGTTCTTTATAAATTCCCCGTCCACATCATACACTTCTCCATTTTCCAGCCATATTCCTCCAGCCTCTTCCCCGTCAGTGATATTATCCGGGCACCATGGTCCCATATCGTGATCTGTTGGAGTTCCTGCTACTATTCGATAGCACGTAGTAACGGTACCGTCGGAAAGCGTACAAGAAACGGTGGTAACAGTGGTTCCTTCCAGAAAAAGGCTTGGATCCACGGCCACAACTGTACCTAGTTCTAGGTCAGGCATGTCATCTTCGCTGCAGCTATAAAATGAAACAAGCATCAGTAAGGTTATTAGTGTAAGCAGTGATCTGAATTTTTTCATAATTGTTCGATTTGAAGTTTTAGACGCGAATTCCATAGATATCCCTCGGGCATCCGTCAGAATTTTCCCATTCACCTATTTCACAGCTACCCGGATAAGATTATCATTCATGATTTGTTAGTTGAAATAAGCATTTGTCGCTCTATTAAAGCCTATTTCTCTTCAATTAGTAGTGTGCTAAAATGATAAAGTGAGAGCAAAAAAAAACTATCCCAACTATGAGACAGTCTTATAATAAACCCAACCACAATGCCAGATCCCACCATTTAGAACCTTCCTATACTCCGCATTTTCTTTTATAAATATGTCTTATGAATAAGCCAAATCAGCTTTCCTAAAGTAATACCCGCATTAGCCTTTATGCTTTAACAATGATTATTTGAACTTGCTATTTCAGCTAGCAACTTTCAATGTCTTAATATCTGCAATCAACTGACTTACAGAAGTCTTATTTAGGCCATTGTAGATTCCTCGGATATGGCGATTCGTATCGATCAGGATGAAATTCTCTGTATGCAGAAATTCGTCAGGATTCTTTAGCAAGCCGAGATCCTCCTCTACGAAATATTGATTTCTAGCCATTTCATAGATCTGATCTCTATCGCCTGTGAGCAGATGCCATTTTCCAGCTTCCACTCCATGTTCCTTAGCATATTCATTTAGTACCGAAACATCATCAAAATCCGGAGTCACCGAATGCGAGAGCAACTGAACTTGATTGTCGTCTTTAAATGCCTCCTGAACAAGAGACATATTTCCCGTCATTTTTGGACAGATCCCTGGACAGGTCGTAAAGAAGAAATCGACTACATAAATCTTCCCTTCCATGTCCTTATCGGAGATCGTTAGTCCCTGTTGGTTTTGAAAGCTAAACTCAGGAATCCGATGATAATTTTCTGGCAAATCTGCCGCACTTGAATACCATTCAGGGGTGAACGTAGCTTCTTGATAATACGGGAGTTGATCTTTATCAATGCTGGTTTCAGCTGTTGATTCGGAAACAGAACTGGTATTAACAGATTTTTCCGAACAACTGATTGTAAGTAGCACTAAGAATATATAAGTAAGTCTAGTCATTTCTAATCACTGTTTCGTCATCTAATTCGAAGCATAAGTTTGATCGTTTCAGACCATATATTCGTCCATTTTTGGCTTCGTAATTCACATATATTTTACCGTTTTCTCTCCAGGCACGCTGCATTCCCTCCTCTTTTCCATCGGATATATTCATTTCTTTAAACTTCGCGCCAGAACTGTACCACTGCTGCTGAAGCCCATCAGATCTTCCATTTAGAAAATTACCTGAGGAGCGAATGTTGCCATTGCTCCACCAGGATTTAACCGGACCATTTAATTTGTTGCTGCTATAATTTGCTTCGAAAGCAATACTTCCGTCTTCAAACCATTTCTGAAATTTTCCATTCTTTTTTCCAGCCTGATACTCTGTTCTTTCTGCAAGTTGACCAGTAGCATAATAGCTCAGACTAGCTCCAGTAAATGGAGACACTCCTCGGTACATCATCCCCACGTCGGGATGAAGAGTAAGACTTTTCTCGTTGATCTCCACTGGTGACAGCGCACCGACTCCGTGATCCAAAGAATTGCCATTACTCTCCATTTCCCTGGGTGGGATAAGCAACAATAAGAATAGATATAGATTAATGAATGGCATTTGGAGAACCTTGATAATTGCCTGGGAACAAGATGTAATACTTGCTTAAGTACAGTTCATTTTGGATATGGTAGTGATACTCTTCTTTTTCCGTATTGTATTTTGTAGTAGAAGTATGGCCACCAGAAACATCCAAATCCACAGGATATGCGCCTAAGGAGGTACATTTTCTACCATACAGAAAGAATCCATCAGAAATAATCCCGATCAAATTATCATCGTCATCTGAAAAGGTAACTGGCTCCAAATGATAGTGATAACTCTGTGGTCCTGTGTGTGCGCCGTTGTAATCGAGTGATCCAACTGCTCCAGCTAAGGGGATATTTGGTCCTTCTTCATCATTGTAGATCACAGATCCGCTGACGGCTATACCAATAGCTCCCAAACCCGTAGCTGAACTGGAGGATGCCTTCGTAGGTATTGCTGCAACACGTAGTGTGTATGAACCATTGAAATTATCAATATTTCCAGGCGCCATTTGCTCGTAAGTAGTAACAGTAGGTTCTACGAACAGTGGGTGGTTGGTCGAAGCTGCTGGAGTAGAAATACCATCCATTGACCTTGCAGTTGTGTTTGACCAATAAGGCGAAGTGTGGTTTGGAAGACCGTTGGTTTCGATTACCACTTCATTTCCATCTAATATACTGGTGGTATTGGTAGCATCGAAAATGGCAAAAGCTGCCGGCAATTCTGTCAATGTCTCACCTGGCTCTAAATCCTCGTCATCATCGTTAGAACAGGAAATCCAAGTGACTGCAAGAAGCAGTAGGGGTAAAAAACTGAATTTGATTAATCGCATTGCTATAGTTGTTTTGTTTTAACTATAGACGCGGATTGGTTATCTATCCCTCGGAGGAAGGCTATTTATTTTTTGATCGTTTACTATCACTCGCAAGACATCCTCAATAATCTCTTCAAAATGAGCCAATTGATCTTTGGAGCAAATTGATTTTAAGTCTTCAAAATGCTGGTAGGTCACAGAAATCTTCTCGCCTTCGAGTTCTTCTATTTGTTCCAATATCTCAGCTTGACCCGTTGCATCTGCCTTATCTAAAAATTCAAAGTAGTTTTTCATCAACCTCTTTTGCTTTGCCTCTACATCAGCAACAGACCTACTATGATCCTTGGCAAGTTCGAAATACTCTGCCTTTTGATTAGAATCCAAATCCAACTTTTTACTGATTACTTCCATCAGACCATTTTGGCGTGGAGGTGGCATCTTGGGACCGCGAAGCATCATGAAAATCAACACTCCATTAATCAAGATCATGACGATTAAGCCTATTTTATAAATATTCTTATTATTCATTTCCATAAATATTAAAGTCCGTAACTAAGGCTGGATAAGCATCATCTGAAGCAACTGAAGTAGATTCTTGCTCATAATTCATGATAAAGAATAAGTTACCTATCACTACTGCAGAAATGGATGCGGCCACAGCTAACCATCTCATTGGACTGAGTTGCTTCTGTTTTTGCGCTTTGATTTGCTGCTCGATTTTATGAAAGGCACCAGCAGGAACATCGGCACGATCCGCTCCCTTCATACTCGACAAGATATCGTCTTTCCAGTTTTCCATAATTATTGAGACGTATTTTTAGATGAATTCCCTCGCTCGGGAAAATGTTTTTCTAAACTTATTTTCAGATTAGCCTTTGCTCGCTGCAAAAGCGACTCTACTGCCTTGCGTGTAGTTTGCAAAATATCTGCAACCTCTTGCTGCGAAAGGTCTTCGATTTGGGTGAGAATAAAGACCGTTTTCTGCTTTTCTGAAAGTTCGTCAATCACACTAAAAAGTATCTTGGCATCTTCTTTATTTTCCATTTTCACACCAGGGTGAACGAAGTCCACTGACTCGTATTTGATCTCAGCAGAGTCACGCTTATACAGCGAGGCAAATATCCCAAATCGCTTGCTGCTGTTTTTTTTCCTCAAAAAATCTAAAGATTTGTTCACCGAAATACGGTAAATCCAAGTGCTCACCGTGGAATCTGAACGAAAGGACTGAGCTGTATTGAACACGGTCACAAAGACATCCTGAAGCAATTCCTCTGCATCTTCAGCATTCTTGGTATAACTGATCAGTGTATTGTAAACTTTGGGAGAATAATGGTCATACAGCATTTTGAAGGCCAATTCATTGCCCTCCGCTATTTGCCGTATCAACAGATTATCTTCTCTCGTCATTCTTTTTGGTCAATCTTAAAAAGCTCAAAGCTATTGAAAGCTTTCATGAATAGTCAACTAATATGTAACCAAAATACCATTAATCAATGGAAGTCCTAGTTCCGCATTCATGACAAGACAGAGTTGTTGGAAAATGTGCCGCCCTTCACTTGGATCTTAGAATTTAAAGAAATCCCATAGCAAACCTTGAATGATTCTCTAAGCTTTTACTCAGAATAGTTCTTTTGAGAAGCATCCTCCTCTGTGATGCGATCAGCTATCACCAAATCAACTTTATTTGAAATATAGGTTCTGGTGAATGTAGACTTGACTCTTTCAGACTTAATGAAGTAAGGAATCCAAATGAAAAGCCCCAAAACACTGCGGATAATATCTTTTGCGGAAGAGTCCAATTCCAACTCTGGGAAATATTGATCTCCTACATATGCTTCTAAGATCAAGGATACAAAATTGATGCTAATCAATAGGATAAATAATTGCGGTGCACCGGTACGTAACTTGAAAAAGAAAATCGCTGTTAGGATGGCGAAGCAAAACAAAAATATCAGAAATACGAAAGTCACTCCATAATACACTTTGAATCCAGCCCCATAAACACCAATATTAGTCCATACAGCACTATTGAAATACTCACCATCAATGAGACTAAAAATAATGGTGACAGGTACAGCTATTAAGGATATAGCGGGTAATACCAGCCAGCCTCCAATCCCTTTATAAAAACTGATATCCTGCGGAGCAGGGTTAAAACCTTCATAAAGCTTCTTCCCAAAATAGAATGAAATAGCCAGAACCAAAACACATATGAAGACTGACAGAAAACTCAACGAACTCCCAGCACCAGCTGGATTATAGGTCAAATAGAAATTAAGATTATCTAGCGCTAGATTTTTCTTATCCAGTAAGTTAGAGACTTCAGACCCAGGAATACTAGCTTTTATCAGTTCGTATTTATGGCTTATATCGATTACATTTCCTTCTCCCTTTATTTCATTTTCATAAGTAAAAGCCCCTCCATCTATTTTATTATGATAGGACTGTACAGGCCAGTACTCTGGCATTACGATTTTGGTGGTGAGCAAAAACACTTCTGGATTACCAAGGAAATAATCCATTTCTCGGCTGGCTGTTTGAGGAAAATTAAGTTTAGTCTGCAAATCCAGCGGATATACCTCGCCTATTAACTGGCTATCATCATCTGCCTTTTGCCAAAAATTTTTAATATCATAGTTTTCTACAGTAGTTACTATATTAGAAATATTTCGATCAGAATCTGAATATTCTATTGCAGCACTTGCCTCAATGTCAGGATATACACCCGAGTAAAAATTCAAATAATTTTTAGAGATTTCATCGATAGTACTATTCGCAAAACTAGATCGAATTTCATCGGCCTTTTTCCCACGATATTCTGTCTTGATTTTCATGGAAGCACTGCCTTCCAAATCTTTTACAATAATCAATTCTTCAACTTTCTGACTAGACTTAATAGGTTCCGAAAAAGAAATCAATTCTGAATTCCCTGCTTTCAAAACTAATCCTCTACTATAATCAGGGAAATATATACCCGTCAAATTACCTCCTTGATCAGAGATGGTTGGATCAACATAATAATCTTTATCCTTCCATTTATAGGTTACCACACAATGGTCAAATGCATTCGCGTTGGCCGTAAAAGCATCAATATTATTTTTCCATTCAGTATTTACCAAGACTGGATAAGCCTCAAGTCCTTCGCTTCGAAGTAGTGCAACAAGTAGCAATGACTTATCCTTACAGTCACCGTATTTTTGTTTAAATACTTTTTGGGGAGAATTTGGCAGATAAGCACTCATACCCGACTCTAATCCTAAATACCGAATATCATCCTGAACGTATCGAATTATGTCCGTGATTCTGGCATTATTTTGATTTTTTTCAGGTAGTTGCTTTTTTATTACGTCTAGTCCCTCTTCCGAATATTTATATAATGGCAGAGCCCAATCAACTACTGATTTCCAATCTGAAAAGGTTGAAATCGAAGTCATAGGATACATTGCAGACCAATAAGGCACATTGTTATCAAAGCTCATAGCTTGTAATCCATCATGATCCCACTGGTAAATATCCAAACCACTTTGAGTCAATTTAGACGGTTTGAAAAGATTTCCATTCGTATGAATACCTAAAGGCTGACCTTGTGATAAAAGTACTCGGTAATGGAATTTCTCGACTTTTGCATAGAATTGATGGTATAAAAATCCCGAGTACTGCTTGCCATAAACCGGATTGAAACCTTTCAATGAATAACTATAATCAATAATATCATTTTTCTGAACATCACTCAGATGTATTAATGCATTGAGTGCCCCATCATAAATGTATCTGTCCGCACTTGACTCCTTTTGGATGAGTTTAAAATCATCAGAATTCAACTTGTTTATTTTCTTTCCATCCCGATAAATACTCACCTCATGTACTTCCAATTTTTGGAAAGAAGGATCGTATTCAATCTGCACATCAGAATATTCTTGAATACCATCAACAGACAAAACCTGCACACTATACCTGTGAAATGACTCCCGTTCTTGTATGTTTATCTGTTTTTCAAAAAGTAGGTATCGAAATCCTTCGCCGATCTGAGTTTCCCTTTTCTTATTCAAATCAAGATTTGGAGTTTCTACCCACTGAGGAATTGGCGAAATCTTAATCTTCTGTGCATGTAATGAGCTAGTTACTACACATAGTAACATTCCCACTAATAGAATTCTGAGCATATATCGAACTGAAACTAATATTTACTTGGAAATATATTAATTTATTCGACTCCACTACCATATCCTTAACTGATCTTTTAAAACCTAGTGTATAGACTCAGTTAAGAATATGATTCTTAGAGAATTAATTTGCATGGAAAATATTTAGAGAATCAAATAAATACAGACATTTTTTCCAGTCCAATTGTATTCCCACTTACTAAATCCACTAAAGAAATATTAATTTCTATATTAGCGCCATCAAATGAGGGGTGCCCTAAAAGTTACGGGCTGAGATCATACCCATCGGTGAGCGATCACTGAGCACCTGATCCGGGTAATGCCGGCGTAGGGACTAGATTACTGTTCTCCCTTTTTTGAATAATCATAAAACGTTATTCAAATGTTATTTTCTATTGACCTGAGTCTGCTCGCTGAGCAGATCAAAGCCACCAGTTTGCTGGAATGGATCGCTGTGAGTTTTGGAGTCACCGAAGTGCTACTCGCTCGCAAAAACAACGTCCTGCTTTATCCTGCAGGCATCATCGGAATTATGTGCTCCGGCTTCCTTCTGGTGGATGCCAAGCTCTACGCCGAAACCTTACTTCACGCCTACTACTTAGTGATGAGTATTTACGGTTGGGCTATGTGGCGAAATAGATCTGCATCTGGAGCGTCCCAAATCTCACGAAGTACGATTTCTGAGCAGAAAATCACCTGGGCAATTGCGCTTGGCGGCTGGGCATTCCTGTATTTTATGTTGACCACTTTCACTGATTCAGATGTGCCGATCATAGATGCTTTCGTATCATCTACAGCCTGGGCTGGTATGTGGCTTTTGGCCAAAAGAAAGCTTGAAAACTGGATTTGGTTGAACGTTTCGAATCTTATCGCCATCCCTTTGCTTTTTCATAAGCAACTGATTCTAATCTCATTTCTCACCATTTTTCTCTTCATAGTAGCCATTTTCGCTTATTTCGATTGGAAAAAAGAACTTGACCAACCTAATGCAAAACTCAAAACTGTTTAACCACGAGCTTGCCGCTAAGGCAGAGAAACTTGGATGCCTTCCCGACGAATGGCTTACACAGATTTATGCGGAAAAGTGGTTCAAGCTTTTTGTACCAAAAGAACTCGGTGGACGGGGATGCACCTTGCCAGAAGCTCTGAAAATCGAGGAAAAACTAGCCAGACTTGACGGGAGTTTGGGATGGACCGTGACGCTTTGTGCAGGTGCCGCTTGGTTTGTAGGCTACATGGATGAGTCGCTACGTAAAGATATTTTTCCTGACGAAAAACTCTGTCTAGCTGGAAGTGGATTCGTAGGTGGAAAGGCCAATAAAGTAGGTGAAAACTACCTGATCTCTGGATCATGGACCTATGCTTCAGGAGCTCTACATGCCACACATCTTACAGCGAACTGTGAGATCTCGGAAGATGGAAAAACACTTTTGGATGAAAAAGGAAAGCCTGTGATAAAGGCATTTCTATTGGATAGAAAAGAAGTAGAAATCCTCGATGGCTGGAATTACATGGGTATGATCGCTACGGGAAGCCATGCTTTTCGGTGCGAAAATCTATCTGTTCCACTTAATCGCTGCTTTGAAATCTTACCTGAAAAAGCTCAGCTCACAGCTCCGGTTTATCAATATCCTTTTCATCAATTTGCTGAAGCAACGCTCGCAGCGAATATTTTGGGCATTACTAAACATTTGAAGGACTTGATTGAGCAGTCGTTTTGGAAAAGGAATGAGTACAGAAAATACGATGAGAAGCATCTCAACTACTTCACCGAACTTCTGAATAAGCAGAATAAAAAGCTTCAAAAGGTTCAGGATGATTTCTATCGTCAAGTCAATACCTCTTGGGATGAGTTGGAGAAGAATGGGAAAATCTCGGATTCACGATTGAAGAAAATCTCTAAAGTATCTCGAAAGCTTACCCAAAAGTGTAGAAGCATAAATGGGAAACTGTATCCTTTCTCAGGACTGGAAGCTGCTAAAACCCATACTGAACTCAATCGTGTTTGGAGAGATTTTAATACAGTTGGTCAACATGCGCTTCTGATATTTCCTTTTTAGGTTTTCCTAAAAGTCGAAATGCATTTCGGGGATTATCGAATATAAACTGCTGTGGATTATTGATATTAGAATCCTTTTAAATGTAAAATATGTATATCCGCTTTGGTACCAAGTAGCTAAATTTATAACATATCTATGTATCATTAATTTAATTAACAGACCGAAAAAGATCCGAAGGATTGAAACGATTCATGACCCTCGGCAAAGCCGGGGGTATAGAACTAGCATATACTTATAGCCCTGCATGGGCGGCACTATACAGTTTCGCCCTTGCAGGGCTATAATACTAATTTTATCAACTTCCCTGCACTTGCGTGCAGGGTTATGAATGGTTTGGCACCTTCGGAGCCACGTGAAACTGCACTTTCAGTATTATTAAGAAAATTAGCATATTGCTATGTTTCTTACTGAGTAAACTCCTATGTTGGCAAGACTGCGGATAATTATAATGCAAAATCCCAACATACATAACCACGTAAGTATGCCCCAAAAACTAGCCTTTCGAATGAAACTGATTCCAGGTTTTGAAGAAGAATACGAGAGAAGACATCGTGAGATCTGGCCTGAACTGGTCACTTTACTCAAAGACACAGGAATCATTGATTATCAGATATTTTTGGACAGAGAAACTTCTACTCTTTTTGCTTTTCAAGTGATTGAAGGAGAAGCTACTTCTCAAGATTTAGGCAACACAGAAATCGTGCAACGCTGGTGGAAACACATGGCCGACATCATGGAAACCAACCCGGACAACTCTCCGATTTCCGTGGAGTTGCCCAATGTTTTCGACCTACCTTAACTTTAGATTCAAATCCTTATATAATCGAGCCTGCCTGTGGCAGACAGGCAGGTCGCAAGCTACACACAGAGCTATGTCCCCATATTTATAGGGAAGTTCATGCGAAGATTCCATCCCGAAAAATCGGGATAGGTAATGGCCTTTAAAAAAAATATAATCATATAAAATAATGCTCAATTTTTTGGTTTTGCTTCAAATTTGAAAATACTACTGCTGCTTCTGATGATTTCTAAACCATATAGCACAGGATACATGAGACTGTCTGCTAGCCTAATTTGAATCCCAAAGCCCAATAGAAAACCCATGTCATCAACACAAAATCTGAAACAGCGGCTCGAAGCTGTCAACGAATACGAGCGAACTCCCATTCCCAAAAACAAACTAAAAGGCTGGAAAAGCTTCATCGGAACCTACGCCGGAGAGCATACCGCAGGAACCGAATTTGTTATTGGCCCCCTTTTCGTAGCTCATGGAGCATCAGCAGGCGACTTGGTGAGCGGATTAATTGTAGGGAATATTTTGGCAATCTTAAGCTGGGCTTTCTTCACAGGGAAAGTAGCCGTCAAGACAAGAACAACGCTTTATTACCAGCTGGAGAAAATCGCAGGTAACCGATTTACACTAGTCTATAATGTAGTAAATGCAGCATTATTCTGCTTCTTGGCAGGCTCTATGATCGCCGTCTCTGCTACTGCAGTCGGTATTCCTTTTAATCTGCAAATGCCGTCACTTACAGATATCTATCCAAATAGTGTGGGTTGGATTATCACGGTTTTTGGAATTGGAACAATTACGACCGTTTTAGCGATGTTCGGGTTCAACGTGATCTCAAAGTTCGCCAATATCGCAGCTCCTTGGATGATAATGGTTTTTGTCGCAGCTGCAGTTGGCGTTTTACCTAGATTAGGAATTACCTCATTTTCAGATTTTTGGCCAGTGGCGGAAAGCACGATCTGGAATGGAGTTCCGATGGATGGACAGAGTAAGTTTACTTTCTGGCACATTATGTTCTTTGCATGGTTTTGCAATATGGGCATGCATATCGGCATGGCAGATATGTCAATTTTACGCTACGCAAAGAAGTGGACCTATGGATTTTCATCTGCTACAGGAGTATTCTTAGGTCATTTTATTGCTTGGATGGCTTCAGGGATATTGTTTTCACTTTTCCTTTTGGAATCCAAAGGTAGTCTAGTATTCGCTCCAGGGCCAATAGCGTATGAAGCAGCAGGAATTACCGGAGCAGTTTGTGTAGTAATCGCTGGCTGGACTACCGCAAACCCTACGCTATATCGCGCTGGACTTGCGATCCAATCTATCAATCCAAAATGGAAAACATGGAAAGTAACGCTCTTCGTGGGCTTGGTAACGACTATCGCTGCTTGCTTCCCCGCTTTGGTGATGCAGCTATTGGAATTTGTGGCACTGTATGGATTGATCTTAATGCCACTTGGAGCCGTGATTTTCCTGGATGTATTTGTACTTCCAAAAATGGGACTTGCCAGCAATTATGCCGAACTGACCAAATCCCACTTCAATCCAGCCGTGGGAATAACTTGGGTGATTACTTTTATCTTTTGTATAGGTCTCAACAAATTGGGAGGAGTTGAAATCTTCTTCCTTGGACTTCCAGGTTGGTTTGTAGCAGTCTTCGTTTACCTGCTTGCTTCAAAAGTGATTCAGAAAAAAACAACGAATGTCTCTCCTACTATTCCTTTAACTTACTGATTATGAAAACTATATTAAAAATAATATCCTTCGCTGCTTTAGCACTTACTCTTGTTCCTTCCTTTCTAGTTTTTAAGGGAGTCATCACTCCCGAACTTTCCAAAACCTTGATGCTAATTGGTACCATAATCTGGTTTGGCACTGCATCTTTTTGGATGAACAAATCTGAAGAGAAAGAGGAAGAAGTCATCTAACTAGCGTTCGTTAAGTCGAGCTTCTGGATAAGCAGGACAACATAAAAGATCAACTCTCATATAATTAAGGGTTGATTTTTGCGGCAGAGCTACTCCCCCTTTTCAAAGGGGGCAAGGGGGATTTACTTAATAAAACACATAGTTGTCCAGCTTCTGGAGAAGCAGGACAACAACAACTTTGAACAATACAACCGCGCCCTTTACGTGACCTTTGTGTCCTCTCTGCGGTTAAAAACACACAGCCATGAAACTTACTCTCGACCAAATACAAGATCAAAATAAACCTCAAAGCGCTGAGCATTCCCGAAGCTTCGACTTCCTTGCCGAAAGCCTGGACAAGAAAGGAACTGATGTTGAAGAACTGATTTCCAAGCTCCAAGCTTTGCAAATCGCAATTCCAAGTTGGGCGCTGGGAACAGGCGGAACACGATTCGGGAGATTTTCAGGAGGTGGAGAACCTGCGACTTTGATCCAGAAAATACAGGATGTAGGAATTCTTCATGCCCTCAATCAATCCAGCAACGCCGTTTCTCTGCATATTCCATGGGATATTCCGAGTGATTACCAATCCATCAAAGACTCTGCTTCAGAAGTTGGAATTGGCTTCGACGCTGTGAATTCTAATACTTTTCAGGACCAAGCAAACCAAGAGCATAGCTATAAATTCGGTTCGCTGGCGAATTCAGAAGCTGCAGTCCGTGAGTTAGCAGTAGAGCATAATAAGCAGGTCATAGAGATTGGAGAGAAATTGGGATCCAAAGCACTAACCGTTTGGCTGGCTGATGGAAGCAGTTTCCCTGGTCAACATAGTTTGAGAAAAGCTCTGGAAAACACACATTTATCGCTGCAGGAAATCTATAAGGATGTACCGGAAGACTGGAAACTTCTGATTGAATACAAGCCTTACGAACCACACTTCTACAGCACAGTGATTCAGGATTGGGGAACATCATTCCTTTTGGCAAATAAACTAGGTAAAAAGGCTTATACGCTGGTAGATCTCGGTCATCATTTGCCAAATACAAACATAGAGCAGATCGTAGCTACGCTGATGACGGAAGGAAAACTGGGTGGATTCCACTTCAATGACTCTAAATATGGTGATGATGATTTGACTGTTGGAAGTGTAAAACCATATCAATTATTCCTGATTTTCCAGGAACTGGTGAAAGGTTTTAGCGAAACAAATAATCCCCCACTTTCCTGGATGATCGACGCAAGTCACAATCTAAAAGATCCCATGGAAGATCTGATTCAATCTGTACAAGCGATCAAACTCGCCTTTGCTCAGGCTTTATTGGTAGATAGTAAATCATTGGAAGCTGCACAGGAAACTCATGATGTGGCTGGTGCTCAGGAGATTTTGCAGGATGCTTACAGAACTGATCTTCGCCCATTACTGGCTGAAGCAATGCGCAGATCCGGTGGAGTAATTGATCCAATCAAAGCATTCCGATCACTTAATGTAAGAGAGACATTGATTGAAGAAAGAGGCTTGAAATCAATAGCTTCTGGACTATAGAAGAAAGAAAACTTCATAACAAAGTCACAAGTCATCCATACCTAAACTTTCTGAGAATGAAAATGAGCTAGGGCTTTAGTAAAGAAATATCTAATTCATATATCAAGGCATTCCCATTGCGGTTGACATAGTAAAACTTACCATCTACATACACTAGTGTTTGTGGATAGACATTGTAGCTATTAGTATTACCCAGGTATTTTACCGTAAAACTAACAGGATTGAAAAGGTAAAATTCATTTCCATTACTTAAATAAACTCCTGCATCAGATGAAAATGCCTTAAAATCTACATCAAACCTGCCGGGGAAGGAATTCATGAAATCCCAGCTCTGTGTCTGTGAATTGAAGCGCTCAAACTTATCCAACACCAAATCCTCAGCTGCATCATAATATTGAATGAAACGATAATTTCTTCCCTGCCACGCAAAGTTTTTTCCAACATCATATAGGTCTCGTTCGGGCAATTTCTCTCTTTTAATCAATTTCCATTCTGAATTATAGAGTCCATTCCATGCCCATAATTCCTGTAAATAATCATATCCCTCAGTATAGCTAACTTCATAATACATCCGCCCATCCTCAACAAAGGAACCAGTTACCCTTCCGCTCATTGGTAGGTAGCCTACTGAAGTGCTTTGTCCAGTGAGAGGATCATAGTCAAATAATTCAGGGTAATTGACTAAGCCTTGATACTGAGATTCATTTGAATAGTAAAATTTCCCATTCAATAAAGCCCTGAATAAACTTGGCTGTTTAAAGTTATGGTGAAGTTCTCCTTGACGTGAGGAGATTTTCGTAGCAACATCATACTTATAGGAGGAGGTAGTAGAAATGATATGCATTTCCTTTCCATAAGTAAATGCTAAAGCTTCATCAAGCAATAACTCATCTCCGGATGAGTTCAAATAGCTGATTGGGAATGCTGGAGTATTGTAAGTGATTTCCAGCGGTACTTTTCCTTTAACCTGCTGATTGTATCCATACAGATTGAATTTCCTGCTCTTTATAGGCCCTTCCAGATTAAAAGAAAAAGAGATCGATTCTGGGTCTACCTGAGTCACATAAGTTAATACCTGACCCGGAGTATCTATTATTAATTGATTTCCACCCTTAACAAAAGTGTTAAAATCTTTGGCATTCACTGTTAACGTTTCGTTTGGGGTAGAAATTGTACGTTTTTGTCCAGGTGCAAATTCTGCAGTTCGAATCTTAATATGTTGAGTGACGTAATTGCTATCTCTTATAAAAAAGCCCAAGGTAGGTTCATTGGTATTGGGAACAAAATAGGGACTAAAGGAAATAGTGTCATGTGAGACATTATGCAGCGTGTAATTTCCATACAACTCTGTTTCTTCCTGCGCATGCATAGAGAGAAAAGGCCAGTACAGGTACTTGCCTGGAAGTTTCCAGACCTCAGACATAGAGACCTCTGTAAATTCCGGAAATTCGGCTGGTCTAAATCTAAAGTCTTGATATATTTCACTATGTACTTTATTTATCCTGAGCTTCATTTCAAATCCATCCTCTCTATAATTGCCGCCAAAAGGTACATCTGTAGGAATGCTATAGCTGAAGCTGCTGTCTGTTAGATTAAAAAGCTCGGCATTGATCAGGTTATATTTGACATTGATACTATCCAGGCTTTCAGGCAGATATTTTCCGACAATGGTCACCGTATCTCCGAAATAGAGCAATTCCTGGAAGATGCTTCTTACGTACTTAAAGCTAGGAGGATCACCTCCTACGAATTTAAAAACAGGAGAATAAGTAATTCCGATCTGCGTGCGAACAAATGCCTGTAGATAGTAATTTTTTCCTTTTTCCACGATCTTTTCGAAAGACAATTCGAAGCTTTGGCCAGGATTCCCCTCCGATTGAAAGATCTGATCGCCTGAATAATAAAGAGTAGACTCGTCAGAAAACAGAAACCCATGTTCGAGTATAGGCAGAGATCCACTTTCTTCTACTTTCGCCACTACCTCAAAAAGTGCAGGTTCAATCTCACTGACTCCAGTTATCACTAGAAATGGATCTACCAGAGGCTCTTCCTCTTTATCTTTTTTGCAGGAAAATAGTAGCGTGCTTACTAATAATATCCCTATAAGTTGCTGTCTAGTTGTATTCATAAGAGGATGTTCTCGTAGCATTCAAAAGGTAGGATTGACCTAAATAAAATAACAGAGCATTCCGAAAAGAATAGCTCTGTTTAAATAATAAAATATGATGAGTTATTTATTCAAAACGTAAACTCCATCCATTTCAAATACATTCTCCGCCCCAATAGCTGCTTGTGACATAGTACTGCTCATTTTAAAAACCAGCTCATTATCTGTTTGGGAAATGATCTGAGCCTCTTCTGCACCAGATAACGTCTGGAAATAAATTTTGTCTCCATTTGCCTCCCAAGTACCTGTAAAATTGGATCCACTAACAGGGACTTTGTACACTACTCCTGGAAACAGATCGTACTCCATAGTCATATTAAAACTTCCTGAAGCAACTAATTGATCTCCTTTGAATTCAAATGTCATACTAATCTCAGATGCTTTACCAGTGAATGTTCCTTCATCAAGCAATTCGCCCTGTTGATATGCAGAATACTTCCCATCATAATCCATTGACTTGAGAGACCATACTCCTTCAAGTTCACTCGTGATTTGGGGATCATTGTCATCATTCCCACATGAAAATAAGAACACAGAACAAAGGATTAAAAAAAAGAAATGCGTAAACGTGTTTTTCATAAAATTAATTTTGGAGTTAAATTTTATGAATTAATTAATTAAAAATTAAACTACATCACCACACACAAAAAATTTAGCTAATCAGCTGGTAATTAATAACTTAATTTTTATTAGGTAGTAAGAATTAATATCCAAACCCTAAATCTTATAGTTAAGATCTACGAATACTTGTTTTAATTCGCCCTAAGGCAGTTATTCGCAATTATTTAAGAGATAGATATATGTATCACAGAATTTTAATATCAGTCTTTTGTTCCTTTTTTCTATTAGGATGCAGCAAAGATGAGGAACCTTACCAAGATCTGATGATCAGTGCTGATGAGTCATTTTTGTATGACAATGTTTATGGCTACGTTTTCCTACAAGAGGCGAATGGAAGCAAAACAGAATTTCATCCCATTGCAAACGGTGAAACTGTCTATTTCAAAACATTGGCATCTAAAGACTACCATCTGACCTATTTCACGGTATACAAATATCCCAGTTATGATAGGATTCTACTTACTACCTATACTCATGTCAAGCCTGAGGGAGAAATTATTTTAGGACTTGGCAATGAAATACCTATCTCTCCATCTGCAAACGGCACATTTACTGTTACGGTCACGGATAAAAATGGCGAAGTGATGGACCCAATAGCTTCTAGTTCCTTTGGCTCCGCCAACTCATCGGTATCCTATTCTAATGGAAATGCACTAGTAGAGGCATTCTACTTCCCTACTTCAGAAAAATACCTCGTCTCTGCGAAGGGAGCAGATGGGATAAATAAATTCAAATACTTATCCGGCATAGAAAAAGGCGGCTCCTATACAATCGATATAGTCGAGATGAGTCTGTTTGATCAAACTGTCGAGTGGGATTTAAGCTCCTATGAGGCCGTATATACTTCTACCTTTTCATTATCGTCGCAGAGTGATTTTAATGAGGAAGGCTACCAAACTTCGCATACTGACTATGAAAAGTTTAAAGAAAAATTCCCAGGTCGTCCTGTCATGCTCTCCTATCCAAATGGATATCAGCGATATTTGACCTATCTAGAACTGTATCATAAAGCAGGCTCTGATCAAGGAAGGACCACGCTTTTGAAATATGGAGGACTACCTGACCCTCTTCAATTCCTACCTTCCGATCAGCATATAGAAGTATCAAAGACTTCTATCAGCGATTTCGAGTTTACTACCTTTCCCTGGTCTAATCAATGGTCAGCAATTTTTGCTTTTAACGCTAATGGAAATCGAAGAATCCTCTGGTCAGTATCAGGGGAAGTATGCAGTTTCAAATTAGTAATGCCAGAAGAATTAAAGAACATGTATCCCGAATTTGAGAAATTGGAGAATTTCGAGAAAGGCCCTATCCTGAGCAAACTCCATAGTCAGTCCTATCAAGAGTTACTCAGGAGTACTTTATACAAGAGTCAGCAGAAGCTGGACTTTCAGGAAATCCAATACATGCTTACTTACTAATTTTATTATACTTTATAGATGAAGCTCAACCAGCCACTGTTTTTAGCACTAGGATGCTTATTCATTTTATTTTCTTGTACAGATAGCGAAAAACCAGAGAAATGGGATGGTACGATGAGTTTCCATGTAAGCGATGATTTTTTACTTCCTACTGAATTTGGGCATGTATTGATACATACCAAAGAAGGAGAATTACTAGACTATCAGGAACTTTTCAATAGTCGGGAAATAATTTTTGAGGTCGAAGAGGGTTCTGTTTTTTCTTACTCTGTCATCAAAACGAACCGGGAGTTTTCCTGGGCGAGGGTGGAAATCAACGCATATTCAGTGGCTGATATCAATGAGAAGATGGATTTTGTGATTCACACATCTCCAAAATACGAACTGGATCATATTAATGGCATTCACAGAACTGAACTGGATCTTTCGAAAAGTACTACACCGTTTGACTTTATTCAAGGAAGTAGTTCATCTGGTTTAATGGGCACTTGGAGGGCTCCCTTTAGCACCACATATCCAAAGTTTGTAAACTTTATCCCTACAGATGGTGACTATTTATTTTCTAGCTATTCAGCAGCCAAAGGCTGGAGATATAGGAAAGAAAGCAATCTTGATGTTAGCGAAAAGCTAACAATGGATTTTGATCAAATGACACCCTTCGAAAACATATTATCCTGGAAAGTTGATAAGACTTTGGATATTGATTTCAGCATTTATTTACTAGAGCCATTTCAAAATCACTATAAGCCCAAGCTTAATATTATATGGTATTATTCACCATCTGATTTCTCTGAGGCGCAATCATTTTCAATCCCATATTTTGAGAAAGACTTGCCCTACTTGACTGAGTTCAATACTTTTCTCAGTAGAAATCGAATATTTGTGAATTATAGGAAGACTGGAAGCCCTACTACAGTTTTTCCAGAAATAGAGAAATACATTGATTTTAATGTGACTGGGCAATCAGTATCCGACTTTAAAGTTGAAATGCAGAGTGAGTCAGATTATTATACTGCTTATTGGACTCAAAAATATTGGGCAACAAATCATGATGTGGTTACAGAATGGTATGTATATGGCAAATCGGGTGAATTTAAAATAGATCCTTTACCCGAGGACATCACTTTCCGAGCGGAGGGTTTGGCTGATTTAAGCAATACCTATAAATTTTTTATCACTCAGAAATTTAGCTCGATGAATTATGAGAAATTTGTTGAAAAAAGCCATCAAAGCAAGGATCAAAAAATTGAACTTGAGGAACTGGGTTATATGAAAAAGGTGGTAGATAAATATTAATTTATTTTTCACTAAGGCTCTTTTTTTTATTTTTTCCTTTCCCACTAAGGGTAATCCTTACCAAGGCTGTCACTTATATGACCTTACAAAACGTCATAACAGCAAATGGGAAAATATAGCCAACTCCGAAAAATCACTCAAGTGTTCAGCGAATACGGTATCGTATTGACTGGAGCCAGAAAGCACGACCATTTCATATTCGATCTACAAATGGATAAAATCTTCCTCAACGGATTGATTTACGAATTGGAATATGCTCTGAACATAGAGCTCGAAGATCACAAAGTCATCAATGTGGACGCTCCATCCCAATTGATCGCTTTGCTACTTGATTGATTTATCAAGCAAAATCCCACACATCATTATCATTCTGCATTCCTCAGACTAGCACATCGTGCTGTGGTCTATGGACTATGGACTAATTATAAAAACTCTATGAAAGCTCTCCAATTGAAAATCTCTCTCTTCACCTTTCTCTTCTTCACTTTCATCTCTATTTCCTTCGCTCAAGTGAAAAGCCCAGCGCATTTAGGCCTGTTCTACCCAATATCTACCCATGGAACTGAGGCTGTTCATTTCACCAACAACTTCAGTCTTCATTTACTCACGGGATTGTCTGGAGGAGAAAATGGCGCTGCCATCTATGGTTTGGCAGGAATGGTCAAAGGCGATGTGCGCGGCGCACAGATCTCTGGGCTTTGGAACAATGTCTCTGGAAATGTAACAGGAATTCAAGTTGCAGGTATTCTCAATCAAAGTTCAGATGCTAACAAATCGGCTCAGATTGGAGGTATCAGCAATATCAATTTGGGAAATTCCGCCGTGCAGGTGGCTGGTATTTTCAATACGGCAAAGGCTGTAGAAGGAGCTCAAATAGCTGGAATTGCAGATATCGCTGATACAATTGACGGAATTCAGGTCTCTGGAATTGCGAGTATGTCTCAGTCAGTCAAAGGCGCTCAGATTGCTGGAATCGCCAATATCTCTCCCGAAATAGACGGCGCTCAGATTGCCGGCATATCCAATTTGGCTAAGGAAGTCAAAGGAGTTCAAATTGCAGGAATCTCAAACATAGCCGAAAATGTAGAAGGTACACAGATCGCAGGCTTGGTCAATAGAGCGAAAACCGTCAAGGGCATGCAAATCGGCCTGATCAACATCGCTGATAGTAGTGATGTCACCATCGGTCTGATCAATATTGTGAAAACCGGAGATCAGCGATTAGGTGTTTCTATCGATGAAAACCTCAATTCCTTTCTAACTTTTCGCTCAGGCGGTAAGTACGTTTATGGGATTTTCGGTGTGGGAACCAACCTAGAAGTCAAAGAGCTTAAATATGGATTTCAGGCTGGTTTAGGTTTGAACTTGGCAGAAAGCAACCACTTTCGAATGGATGTGGAAGCAGTCAGCAAATACCTGACGGACTTTGACGGCAACGATTTCTCCAAATTCAGCTTCCAATTACTTCCTACCTTGAAAATCACGCAAAGCATTCATCTATTCGCAGGACCAAGTATTTCTTACATGTATTCAAGGGATCTCAATATTCTCGATCACACAGGCTTGACGATCTGGGATGAAACGCATCGTGAAAATTACCAAGCGGTTCTGTTGGGATTTACTGGAGGCGTGAATGTGAGGTTTTGAGAACTGCCCGATGTTAGATGCTGGATGACCGATGTTAGTCTCATCGGGCACCGGACATCAAACATCCAACAACCCAAATTTCACTATTTTTACCAACACCACTAAGGGTAATGTCTGTTCAGCTTGTCATATCTATGAAAGCATCCAAAATTCGCAGGTGACTGAGAAACTATCACATCCGTCAAATACGCACACGTTCGTCGATGAACAATCATTCGAGGCCGTTTTCAAGACTTATTTCAAGGCTTTGCATGCGTATGCTCAAGCCATTTTGAAGGAGTCGGAAACCGCTGAGGAAATCGTTCAGAGTGTATTTCTCAAACTGTGGGAAAAGCGAGAAACGCTAGATATCAACAGTTCGCTAAAGGCTTACCTCTACCGAGCTGTGTACCACGACAGTTTGAATTACATCAAGCATCAACAAGTGAAACGAAAGCATTGGGAACATGCTCACTATGAAATGACTCAGGGTAAACCAGAGGAAGTTGGCGAGCAGATAAAAGGCCAAGAAAATGAATTGTACGAGCACTTTCAACTGGCGCTGGAAAAGTTACCCGAGAAATGCCGCTTGGTGTTTAATCTCAGCAGATTTGAAGAACTGAAATATCAGGAAATAGCTGACAGGTTAGAAATCTCCATCAAAACGGTGGAAGCGCATATGGGTAAAGCACTGAAGACGCTGCGGGTCGAACTTGCCGAGTTTCTTCCTTTGCTTTTGATGTTTTTGATAAATCTATAAGCTATGGAAACCATGAACGAAGAAAAATTGATCAAATATTTGCTTCAGGAAAGTGATTCGGAGGAGACCAAAGCTATACAAGAATGGATTGCTGAGGATGACGCGAACAAAAAGCAGTTTGAAGAAGTGCAGTGGGTATGGAATTCCAGTAAGGTTTTACTTGAAAAAAGCGAAGTAGATGAAAATCAAGCTTGGCAGCGATTCACACAACTTAGAGACAAAAAGGTATCTACTCCAGAAAAGCAAAATCAGCGCTTTTTGCAAAGCAACTGGTTCAGAGTAGCAGCGGCAATTACCTTGATATTTGTGTCTGCTTGGGTTTACTCAGCCTTTCTTCCTCAATCAGGAAGAGCTTATTACAGCTCCGTTGAACTTCAGTCAGCTGACTCACCTATAGAAGTTCCTCTGCTCGATGGAACTGCAATTACTTTGAATAAAAACACAAGCCTAAGCTACTCTCAAAAGTTTCTTGGAAAACAGAGAAATGTGAGTTTAGAGAACGGAGAAGCCTTCTTTGATGTAAAAAGAAATGAGAATAAGCCATTTGTAATCCAAACTGAGAAGGTTCAAATCACAGTTTTGGGAACAAGTTTTCATGTCAAAACAGCTGGAAATATGACAGAAGTAATCGTGGTCACAGGTTCTGTGCAAATAGAAATTGAAGGAAAGAAAGAAGTGCTCAAGCCTGATGAGAAACTAAGTGTAAATCAGGAAACAGGCGAAATGGAAAAGACTTTACCGTCGAATAAGTTGTACAATTATTACGTGAGCAAGAAGTTTCAAGCTGATCGAATTCCATTGGAAGAATTAGTCAAAGCCCTTAACGAAGCTTACGATGCTAACATTGAAATCGCCAGAGCCGAATTGAGAACCTTGCCAATTACTACGACTTTGGAATACGGATCGCTCAGTAATAATCTAGATGTGATCAGAGAAACACTGAATTTGAAAATATCTCAAGTTGATGGAAAAATCAGTATTGAGTAAAAAGTCAAACTCATGAGTATAAAGGACTATGGTTGAAAAAATCATAGTCCTTACTTTGTTAAATTGAAATCCAATTACTGTTTTTAATACTTAGACTTAAATGCTCCGCACAAAAGCACTTTTTCAGGGCTCTCTCCTACTTCTCTTAATTCTGATCAATTCGGTCAGTGGATTCTCTCAGACGATGTTGGAGAAAAAAATCCAGTTCAAAAGTCCAGTTGAACTCAGCCTACGACAAATGCTCGACACGCTTTCAGCACAAAATGATTTCTACTTTTCTTATGAAAGCACTTTACTGCAACTCAATAAAGCTTTAGAAACTGAACAATACTCTGGAACCATAGGAAATTTTCTCCTGAAAGAACTGGGAAATGAGTACGAATACAAGGAATTGCCAGGCTACATTATCATTCGCTATGCGCCCGAAAAACTGGACTTGGATGCGGAAATGGATACCAGATTTAAAACGGTAACTGTAAAAGGTCATATAAAAAATATCCGCACCAATGAAGGTGTAAGTCAAGCCAGTATTTATGATAAAAATAGCCTCGCTTCTACCCTGACCGATGAAAATGGCTATTTCCAATTGAAGTATAAAAAATTAGATTCATCCATTTGGTTGACGCTAAGCAAGGAAAATTACAGGGACACTACCTTTTTGCTTATGCCAACTGTAGACATTGTAGCGGCCAAGGAGAATCGAAGCTTTCGTTACCTGCCGGGAGATAGCACAACACGGGAATTGGAAGACAGTTATTTAGGAAGGATGTTTATTGGATTCAAACAAAGACTTCAAGGAATAAACGTTGGAAGTTTCTTTGCTGAAAGTCCCTTCCAAATGTCTTTAGTTCCTGGGCTGAGTTCAAAAGGCATGTTCAACAGTCAGACTATCAGTAAATTTTCCCTTAATCTAATCGGAGGTTATACTGCAGGAATTGAAGGATTGGAAGTTGCGGGGATTTTTAACATCAATAAAAGAGACGTCAAAGCGGTACAGGTTGCTGGAATATTCAATCTAGTTGGCGGCAGTTCCACCGGATTACAAGTTGCTGGTATTTACAATTCGGTTTACAGAAATGTAAATGGGCTTCAAGTTGGTGGTATTTATAATCATGTGCGCGGTGATGTAAAAGGACTGCAGGTTGGTGGAATAGTAAATCTTGTAGATAATGATGCTGCTGTTCAAATTGCAGGAATCGTAAACCATGCGAAAAATTCAAATCACTTCCAGCTAGCAGGAATAACCAATAATGCCTCTCAATCTGCTGGATTTCAATTAGCTGGTATATCAAACATTTCAGGAGACTCAGTAAATCATCAAGTCTCCGGTGTTATCAACAAAGCCAACAAAGTCAATGGCTTTCAATTTGGGCTAATCAACATTGCGGAAGAAAGCGACTACTCACTTGGATTACTGAATTTCATTAAAAATGGAGAAATGAGCTTGTCTTTATCAGTAGATGAGTCAAGTTTCACACATCTAAATTTCCGTTCCGGAGGCAGAAAAATGTATGGGATTCTTGGGATAGCCTATAACCTGAGAGCTATCGATACTCCTGTTGGAATAGAGGCTGGATTTGGCATTCACTTGCTACCCAACACCAAGTTCTCCCTTGACACGGAATTTGTAAGTCTCACCGCCAGTGATTTTATATCCATTTCGAACCATCTGCAATCTTTCCGTCTTTTCCCGGGATACCGATTTGGCAATCATCTTCGAATTTTCGCAGGACCAAGTCTCAACTTCGCATTCTTAGATCCTGGAAAAGGAGACATCACAAATGGCTGGAATATCCTGAAAAAAACCACTTCAAATGGCATCTACCGTAGTTTTGGAGGAGTTACTGGTGGGATTCAAGTGCTTTTTTAAACCCTAGAGCTAAAATAGTATGATTACGCTTTAGTGGGAATCCCCTTTGTTCTCTTTTATGCCTTTTGTGGTTGACTTTTTCACCATAAAGAAACAAAGTTCATAAAGTCTTAACCTCTGCCGAAGTTTTAACATTTCTATGCATTTCTATATGCTATGCGGTACAAAAGGGTTAACCACATAGGGTCATAGATTTTCATAGTTTAAAAATTCATTATCCTGGTTCAAGTCTCATGACTTGGACCTAAATCATTGCATTCTTAAGACTGTTTTCGCACATATCATAAATTTGGGCGCAAGATTTTTCGTCCCTACAGCTTCCTTATGGTAAAAAAATAATCATAAAAAAACCCGGCAGAAGCCGGGTTTTCAGGTGACGTGAACAACTTTTCACTAATTCCTTATTTGAATGTTGCCACTAGAGACAACACCCGATACGGTATAAGGAGAACCGTTATCGATCTTCAAAGAGCCGGAAGATGTACTTTCTCCCACTCTCAAATTTCCACTAGAAGTTTTTAAATCAAAGTTGAAATCATCCAAATTTGAGTTTGTTCTAATAGACATATTTCCTGAGGAACTTTCCAAAATAGTCTTAGCTCCTAAATAAGAACTCTCTACTGTACAATTGCCAGAGGAAACCTTCAATTTTCCTAATTCCCGAATTCCATTTAAGGAAATATTCCCTGAGTTTAAAGAGCTATTTACCTTACCGTCAATGTTGGAGAAAGTAAACTTTCCGCTTGAGCCTACAGCATCTATATTTCCTTTTAAATTCGATACAGAAGCATTTCCAGAAGAAATCTTAAGCGCAAGATCTCCAGTCAGATTAGAGGCCTTAATATTCCCAGAACCTAATTCCAAGTCAATAATTTCAGCGCTAATATTAGTCAATTCCAGATTTCCAGAACCTCCATCAAAGTCAAATTTATTTAAGATCAGGTTATGAATTTGGCTATTTCCTGAACCGGATTTAAAATCAATCTCCATTCTCGCTGGGCCTTTCAAACTGATTTCACCTCGGCTGTTTGTAGATCCACCGCCACTACTTTTCAATTCAATAATCAGCTTCCCTTGCTCTTCCCTATACTCTATTTGGAATCTTCCAGGTCTGTTTGATTCTAGAGACCCTACTAATTCTACCAAGTCGAGATTTTCATCCCCTTGATAACTTACATCTAGGAATCCAGCGTCAATTTCTAAGACAGAAATATCGGTAAATTCAGTATCGACTGACTGAACCAATTCAAGGTTAGTATCACATGATGTCAAAGATGCAAAAATCAATGGAAACATGATTAATGCTGATAATTGAAATTTAATTTGTTCTAATTTCATAAACAGGTAGTGTTTCAAAATAAACTGTTGATTTATAATATTAACTAGTCTGCTTGCATACTAATGTACGCCAATTTAAAACCCTATGTTCCCCTATTGATTATTCGTTGATCTAGATCAATTAGTCAAATCAGCCATTAGTTCTCAACGAAGTAAAAAAACGGATACCTACTGACTTAATTTTGGAAGATTATCTTATAACCCTCCGATTTATAGGAATAAGACCAAATGGAACAAATTTTTAAATCATCTTTAGCAGATAAAGCTGTGACAACTTACCTTAGGTTTACCCTTAGTTTAATTTGCAAAAAATGATCGCAAAAACTCCAAAAGCTCCTTACTATGCGGTGATTTTCACCAATATAAGAACTGAAATAGAAGAAGGATACGCTGAAACTGCACAGGAAATGGTTCGCTTGGCGGAAGCCCAAGAAGGATATCTAGGTCATGAAAGTGTAAGAGAAGGCTTGGGCATCACAGTTAGTTACTGGTCAAATCGTGAGGCAATTCTAGCTTGGAAACAACAAACGGATCATCTCCTAGCTCAAAAGATGGGCAGGGAGAAATGGTATGAATCTTATAAAACTAGAATTTGCTTAGTTGAGCGAGATTATGAGTTTTCCGTTTAGCCTAGTGTTTTAATTTACAAGACTTAGCAACAGTCATAGATTCCAACTGAAGACATGCTTCTTCAGACTGAATAGACCAATTCAACAGTTTAAAATCACCAAAAAGAACTTTAGTCTGATTGAATACATTTGTGTAATAAATCTACTACTCAAATATGCCTCTGATTTATATCAAAAACATGGTTTGCCCACGCTGCATCGTAGCAGTGAAAGATGCACTTGATCAGGAAAAAATTGGCTTCACTTCTGTGGAATTGGGAAAAGTAAACCTAAAGGAATATCTGAGCGTCAACCAGAAGAAAAACCTTGTTGATATACTCGCAACAAAGGGTTTTGAACTACTAGAAAACCATAGTGCATCATTAATCTCCCAGATAAAAGCCCTTATAGTATCTCAAATACACCATTCAGACAAACTAATCCATGTCAATTTCTCTACCTTTTTGTCACAAGAGATCGGACAGGAATACACATCGATGAGTCGCCTCTTCTCTCAAGTAGAAGGAATTACAATCGAAAAGTACATCACTCAGCAGAAAACTGAAAAAGTGAAAGAGCTTTTAATTTACGACGAATTGAGTCTTTCTGAAATTGCAGATAAACTCAATTATTCCAGTATGGCCTATCTCTCTTCACAGTTCAAAAAGGAAACTGGCATGACTCCCACTGAGTTTAAAAAGCAAGCAAAACCACATCGTAAAGGCCTTGATGAGATTTGATAGTTATGCATGTTTTCTAGCGCAAATGAGCTAGAAGCACCATCTTTTCATTGAAATATCTACCTCATATAATTTTTTCAAACACCATTTATTAAGAATGCTTTTTAAAGCCTTTATAAAATTCGTTACTTGGGATATCAATTTAAATAACCCAAGATTCAATTGCCTTTTTCCAATACCGTTACGTTCAAAGATCTCACAACAGACCATCTGTGGGAGTCTCTTCGATCTGGAGAAAAGCCGGCTCTTGAAGCTATTTACACACTGTACATCAAGGATTTATATAGTTTTGGAATGAGCCTTCACGCTGATGAAGCGCTAGTAAAGGATTCAATTCAAGATGTTTTTATTGATCTCTGGAACTATAGAGCTAAGCTCTGCAGTGACGTAGTCGTCAAGCAATATTTATTCAAATCACTTTCTAATCGGATTCAAAAGGAATTAGGTAAAAATGCCCGAAGATCCAGTGTTCATTGGTTAACTGATCAAGAATCTTCCGTGAGTTCAATAGAAGATGAGTTGGTGAAGAATCAAGCAGAAACAGAAATCACTAGTAAGATGTACGGAGCACTTGATAAACTGCCCATTCGCCAGAAAGAAGTGCTTCAATACCTATTTTTTGAAAAGCTGAGTTATGAGGAAACTGCGAATCTTCTGGATATTAATATTCGCTCTACTTATACCCTAGCCTGGAAAGCTATCAATGCTTTAAAGAAGGCAATCACTGTGGTAGGGCTAGTTATATTTCTCTTTTAGCTTTACAGATCATTAATTCCTGCAATTTTTATTGCGAATTCCGCAATCGATTACGCTTTTTAATAACAGAACTGTAATTGTTAAAAAAAAATTAAAATTTAGAAGGATAACTTTCCACTCCTCGCTCCTTAATGTACTGAATAGGCTCATTATGGATAAATCAAATTTCTCGGCAGAAGATTTCGTTTTAGACTCTGACTTCAGAGAATGGATACTGTATCCCAACAACCAAAGAAATGTTAGGTGGGAGCTTTACTTAGAAAAATACCCTGATCGCATCAAAGAGATTCAGATAGCTCGTGAGCTTGTACTGAATCTCCCAAAGACTGACCACCAAATCAAAGAAGATGAAATAGCTTCTCTATGGACTAAAATAGATGCTAAGTTAGTGGATCAAGTATCAGAAGACTCTGAAAAATCAGCGATTCCGATTAACTCACAGGCTACAATCAAGCGCTACACTAAGGAGTCCGGCCAAAGAAAATTCAATTACCCTCTGCTAAAAATCGCTGCTATAATTCTACTGGCGGCATTACTTGGTTTTCTTTACTACTCACTGCCTGAAAGAGAGGTACCTCAAGAAATCAATTGGCTTTCCTACAGCACCAAACCAGGCGTGAAATCTTCAGTTACTCTGAGTGATGGATCAGTAGTGAAGTTGAATGCAGGAAGTAGCATTAGATATGTACAAAATTTCGTGGGGGAAACTCGTGAGATATTTTTGGACGGAGAGGCATTTTTTGAAGTAGCCCACGATACGCTTAAGCCATTCATAGTACACACCCAAGATATCACTACCAAGGCGCTCGGAACCTCTTTTAATATAAAGGCAAATGATTCAGAGAAAATCGAAATTTCTCTGATCACCGGTAAGGTAGAGGTCAAATCACAGGAAGTTCAGGAATTCATTGACTACCTCATTCCAGGTGAGCAAGTCATCACTTTTGCAAAGGGAAATTCTTGGGAAAAGGACGTTTTCGATGAAGAGAACGTGATCGCGTGGATGAATCAAACCATCATTTTTGACGACACTCCTCTACCGGAAGCTATTAAGATCCTAGAAAACTGGTTCGGTGTAACTATCACAGTAAACCAATTTAAAGATCAAAATCTGACCCTTTCAGGGAAATTTAAAGGTGAGACACTAAAGAATATTTTAGAAGGATTGAGCTATACAGCTCGATTCAAGTATGAGATAGAAGGCAAAGAAATTCAAATAAATTTTAAACAATAACCCCCTCTTATGTATGAACCAAAAACCTATTAATGAAAAAGTGAAAACGACTGAAGATGCGTAAACATCTCCAGTCTGAGGTTTCTGAATGCTTCGTCAAAAGCACTCGGGATTTTAAGAATAAACCATACCAAGTAGTTTAAACCAATTGAAAGTTATGAAAAATGACGTACGGTTACACGTATTAACTGTTTCTAAGAGATTTTTCCACATAATCTTAGTGCAGTGCCTTACCATGACTGTCCTCTTTGCCGCGACCGGCAGGATCCAGGACAAAAGAATGGACGAGGTTCAAGTAAACATGCATTTAAAAAATGTATCTGTAGAAGACGCTTTTCAGAAAATAGAAGCGGCTACAGGATTTAATTTTGTCTTTACCAATAAGGAGATCAAAGGAATTCCTCATGTCCAAATGGACATCAACACAAACGTCTTTGATGCATTGGTAGAAATGTCCAGACAGACCAAACTGGAGTTTAAGCAGATCAATCAGAACATCATGGTGAGAAAAAGAGCCGTGTATGTACCTGAAACAGCTGTAACTATCGAGGAAGCAGCGGCAATCACTGTATCAGGTGTAGTAATCGATGAAACGAACATCCCACTTCCAGGTGTTTCCGTTATTGAAAAAGGCACTACCAATGGAGTGGTAACAGATCTTGATGGAAAATTTTCTCTATCTGTTGCTTCTGAAGAATCAGTTTTGGTTTTAAGTTTTATCGGTATGAAAACTCTCGAGATTCCTGTTGGAAACCAGAAAACTTTCAACCTAACCATGGACTCTGACGAAACAGATTTGGATGAAGTTGTTGTAGTAGGATATGGGACAGTAAAAAAGTCAGATTTGACAGGTTCTGTAGGAGTGGTAGGTGCTGAAGAACTGTTAAAAGCGCCAATCAATAATGCCCTTCAAGGATTAAAAGGTAAGGTAGCAGGTGTTAATGTTTTTCTTAATTCAGGCTCTCCGTCTTCTAGTCCAAGGGTTCTGATCAGAGGACTTGGAACCATCAATTCATCCTCTCAGCCACTATACGTAGTGGATGGTGTGGTAATGGAAAACATCGAATTCCTAAACCCAAATGATATCGAAAGCATGGAAGTGCTGAAAGATGCCTCTTCTACCGCAATCTACGGTGCTAGAGGAGCTAATGGAGTCGTGATGGTAAGCACGAAGCGAGGTGCCAAAAATATTGGAACCACAGTGTCATATGATGGCTTTTTAAGTATTGGTGTATTACCAAAAAAACTTGATGTCCTAAATGCAGCAGAATTTATGGAAGTTTTAGAGCAAGGATTTGCAAATCACAGCAAATACAGACCAAACTCTCCTATCCCTACATTTACTAAAAATGATCCTAATCTGTTTGACGCAAACGGAAATCCTCTATATGATACGGATTGGCAAGAAGAGGCAACAAGAACTGCTATCTCGCAAAACCACCAGTTATCCTTTCAATCTAAAGCTGAAAAATCTTCATTTGGAGCATTTTTGAATTATGCTGACATGGAAGGGATCATGTTGAATAACTACCTGAAACGTATCAATGGTAAATTTGCATTCGATGCAAATCCAAAAGAATGGCTTTCAATAGGCGTTAATTTGCTTGCTAATAGCACAAAAGAAAATGTGTTTGAAGAAAGTGGAGGGCACCAAATGCCTAGAAGATCAATCATAGAAATGCCAGCAATTTTCCCAGTTCAATTTCCTGATGGGACATATAGCAATTCAGGGATGGTATCCGATCCTTATGGCTTAGAAGCAATTCCAAATCCAGTTCATGTATTGAAAACGCAAGATCGTCTTAGAGAGAGAACTAAGTTATTTGGTAATTTTTATACCACTTTCCACATCCTTCCAGGCTTGGATCTACGCTCCCAAATAGGTTTTGATAAAAATGATTTTAACGAGCAAATTTATAGTCCAACTGATTTGATCAATATTTCGTCCCCTAATGGTTCAGCATATTTAGCTAACAGTAGGAGTTTGTACTGGCAGCAGGAAAATTACCTGACTTATACTAAAGATTTCGGTGATCACTCCATTAATACTATGGCAGGTTTGAGCTGGCAGAAGAGAACAGAAAAATACTTCAATGTAAGCGCCACTGGTTTCTCCGATGATACATTTACATTTAATAGAATTCAGGCAGCCAGTCAGCCAGGTACTCCGAATTCCGGCTACGATGAATGGAGTATGAATTCCTACTTTATAAGAGGTAACTATAATTACAAAAGCAAATACTTAGTCACTTTCACTGGTAGAGTGGATGGATCTTCCAGATTTGGTGACAATAATAAATATGGTGTCTTCCCTTCTGTTGGTGTAGGTTATGTTTTGTCAAATGAGCCATTTATGCAAGGCATGTCAAACACAATCAATGAGTTGAAATTTAGATCGAGTTTCGGCATTACAGGTAATACAGAAATCCCTACTTATCAATCACTAGGAACTCTTTCCTCTGAAACGACTCTTTTGAATGGTACAAGAGCGCCTATAAGTTATGTAAACAGACTACCAAATCCTGACTTAGAGTGGGAAAAAACTAGGCAGTTTGACATTGGATTCGATTTATCCTTATTAGACAGAGCTTTGGTGTTCAGCTTCGACTATTATTACAAGCTTACCAATGACTTATTATTGGATAGACCAGTTCCGTCTTCTTCTGGCTTTACTGCCGTTAGGGATAATATTGGCTCTGTGTCCAATAGAGGTGTAGAAGTATTGGTTAAAGCTTTTCCTGTTACTACTAGTAATTTTAGCTGGGAAACTAATCTAAACTTCTCAGTGAATAAAAACCGTGTTGAAAAGCTTGGTGAAAACAATGAGGACATTTTCCCTGGACCAAATTGGGTTTCTGGGAGCCAGACAATTCTAAGAGTAGGAGAACCGTTAAGTTCATTCTGGGGATTTGAAAGATTAGGAACTTGGGGTACTGATGAAGTTGCAGAAGCAGCTGAAGTTGGAGCTGTTCCTGGGGAAGCAAAAAGAAGTGCAGAAAGAAAAATCATTGGAAATGGTTTGCCTAAATGGACCGGAAGTTTTATCAATAATTTCTATTACAAAAACTTCGACTTGACTGTAGATGTACAGTTTGTGGCAGGAGTTGATATCCTACAGCAATCTTTCCACTCTACTCAAGATAGGACGGGATTTGCAAGTGGATTGAAAGACGTATTATATGATGCATGGACTGAAACCAATCAGAATACCATGGTCCAGCAAATACGAAACGGTCCTTATTCAGGTCAAAATAGTGAAGTGGATAGCCATTGGGTAGCAGATGGATCATACATCAGAGGAAACTTAATTTCCCTAGGCTATACATTCAATGAACTTATGGCGAAAAATTCCGGCCTAAGTAAACTTAGAGTATATGCAAATGTCCAGAATGCGTTTTTGATCAGCTCAAAGGACTTTAAAGGATATGATCCAGAAGCTTCTTCTTGGGAGGGAAATCAATGGGGTCAGAACATTTTCTTCTTCCAATATCCTAGACCAAGAACATTTACTCTAGGTGTAAGTCTTCAATTTTAATCCTAACGAATATTTCAAATGAAAAATACACATATTTTATACTTAGGACTACTACTTGCTACTGCTTCTTCATGTGATAGTTTTTTGGAAGAAAAGCCAAGAGATGAAGTTGCTTCAAACCAGTATTTCAGCAGACCTGAGCATGCAAGAGATGCTGTGAATGCACTCTATAGAAGAGGCGCAATGCAGATGTACTCTACAGGGGTATATTCAGGAGCAAGAATGATGTTCGGTCCATACTTATCCGGTTTTGTGGACAATGATTACAAAGGTCAGGAGTTTCATGTTCAGAGAGGTCAGACCATGACATTTGATGGACTTAATTTATCTGATTACTTTAATTCTATGTGGTCAGATATTTATGCCGGCATATCAAGGTCAAACAATGCAATCAAATATATTCCTCAAACGCCTGGGCTATCAGCTGAAGATGCCGAACAATACATGGCCGAAGCTAAATTTTTCAGAGCTTTAAATTATTACTATTTGGTTAGGATGTTTGGTGATGTGCCCTTGATCACAGAACCTTATGAGAGTCTTGAAAATCTATTTGTTGATAGAAAACCTGCCTCGCAAATTTATGATCTGATTATTGAAGATCTCACTACAGCCATAGATGGTGGCGGATTGTCTGGTGTTTCTATGTCTAACAACTCAGGTAGAATTTCTAAAAGCGTAGCACAAACTATTCTTGCGGAAGTTTATTTGACTATGAGTGGAGCGGCCGTTGGTGAAAACAGCTATGCTAATTCGGCAAGTACTGCTCGGGAAATAATTAATTCTGGTGTTTATTCATTAGCTCAGCATACCATGACTGGAGGAGAAATAGCTGCCAACGGATCTGCATATAATAAACTGAAATCCAGCGTATCTATTCCAGAGGAATATATCTATTATTATGAGTTTGATGAAACCATCTCAAATAATGGTTATCCCGCGATTTGCTATCCGGTTACAATGGCGCCTCAACTGGCATTTGCCATTACCAACAATGCTTATGGACCTACACCTCCATTAATTAATTCTTACGATAGTAAAAATGATTTAAGAGTTCAGGAAAAGCAGTATTTCCACTCGTCCATTACCAAGGATGGTGAGGTAATCGAATTTGCCACATCTCCTTATATGTGGGTTGATGAGGAAGCGGCTAACACTTCTGCTCTATCAAGCAAAGACAAAGTGATTTACTCTTACGCAGATGTATTACTGATCGCAGCCGAAGCAATAGCTAAGTCCGAAGGAGTTACCACAGAAGCGGTAGATTATTTAGCTCAAATTCGAGAGAGAGCGCTATGGAAAACAAACCCTGCTGAGATTAGAAGTCAATTGGCAGGATTATCTGTAGATCAATTTGTAGAAGAAGTATGGAAAGAGCGTGTCAGAGAACTTGTATTTGAATTCCCAATTTGGTTTGATATCATGAGAACGAGAAAAATGCCAGATCCAGTAGGAGATGGTACAGGTGAAATCAAATTCCTAGATGCAGTTGGTGCTACTAATTATTTTAATGGGCCAATTCGTGAAGCGAATATGTTATTCCCTTTGCCTGAGCAGGAGTTACAACGAAATCCAACTCTAACTCAAAACCCGGGATACGCTAACTAATTCCCACACCCAGATAATTTCATAATTATCTGGGTATTTTATTTTTTTCATATGGCACATTATCTTAGCCAAAAAATGTACAAAAATTATGCAACGGGAGACTTTTAATTGCCTATGCCCTGACTAGTCTTAAATCCCTAATGTACATTTACCCGGAAAACTTCTTCTTTTGTAAACACTATTGTAACCTATTTGTAATTATTAATCCCCCAATTTCACATGATTTTGAAAAAATATGTTTGCTTGCTGACCGCTGCTCTGGCTATACAGATCGGTACGATACAAGCGCAGCAAAATCCTGTTAAGCTCAACCTAGGTTCCTTCGAAGGAAACAAAGGTAGCTGGACAGAAGTGGGAAAGGTCTGGGCAAACCCAGTCATTCCTAATGAGCTTCAATCTGCCAGTGGCGCTGGCATCATGGCTAATCTTCCAACCAAGAAAACCCATGGAGCAGATATTATTTCTACAGATAAATTCGGAGATGTAGATCTTTCTTTGGAGTACATGGTTGCTCCAGGATCTAATTCCGGAGTTTACCTTCAAGGAAACTATGAAATTCAAATCCTAGATAGCTGGACTACTACCAACACCAAACCTGGTGATAATGGCGGAATCTATCAGCGCTGGGATGAGAGCAAGCCTGATGGCCAAAAAGGCTACCAAGGTTATGCTCCACGTCAAAATGCAAGCAAAGCACCTGGTGTTTGGCAAAAGCTGGAAGTATCTTTCCAAGCAGCAAAATTTGACGCTTCAGGGAACAAAATCGAAAATGCTCGATTCCTTTTCATAAAACTTAATGGAGTAACAATTCACGAAAATGTGGAAGTTTTCGGCCCTACCCGTGGCGCAATGTCAGGTAAAGATGTAGCCGAAGGACCACTAAGAATTCAAGGGGATCATGGTGCTGTGGCTTTCAGAAATATCGAAATCACTCCATTCAATGCCAAGACTCCTACTGTTTCTAAAGTAAGCTATGAAACATTCCAAGGTTCATTCAATAACCTTGAAGAGCTAGCAGGCAAGTCGTCTGTAGCTAAAGGAAGCGTTGCTTCCTTATCAGAAGTTCCTGCTTCCGTATCTGATGTCAATTTGACTAAATACACAGCGAACTTAAATGTCGCTGAAGCTGGTGAATATCAAATCACACTTCAAGTACCAGGTGGATTAGCTGGTTTCTCTACTGGTAGTGAAAGCATTTCCAACCTTACTGATAGAGGTGTTAGAGTCAACAAGCAATTGAAAGCTGGGGACAATCCAATCCAGATCATTGCTTCCAAAAACAGAAATTGGTCTGTCGATGGATTCAATTTGGCCATTTCAGGCCCAGGACTTAGAAGCACAAACCTTCTTGTTTCTGAAGCTGGTGCTTCCCAAGATACCGATCCGATTCTAGTAGATGCTGACGAAACTCCAGTTTTGCGCAGCTTCCGAGACTATCCTGGATCAAAAAGATTGAGTCACGTAGTATCCGTTGCCAGCAAAGAGCAGGTAAACTACGCATACGATATGGAAACTGGTACTCTGATCCAAGTATGGAGAGGCTTGTTTTTGGACGCTACTCCTATGTGGAATAGCCGTGGAAATGGAGTCTCCATCCCGCGAGGTGCAGTCATTAACTTAAGTAATCCGGCAGTGAATGCGGTAAGCAGCGATTACAGTGCTTCAGAAGAATTCAGAACAAAAGGTTACCAGTTAAAGAACGGTTCTGAAGATATTATCTTCTCCTACCTACTCAATGGTGAATCAGTTAAGGATGAAATCAAAGTATTGGAAACAGGCAAAGGAATCAATAGATCTGTTTCTGGTATAGGCAATGGCTTTTACAAAGTAGCTGCTGGCACTGAGATTCAAAAGATCAACAAAGGCTATTATTTACTGCCAGAAACTGGTTTGTACCTGGAATACGATGAGTCTACATATGGTGCTCCAGTAGCACATACTACAGATGGCAATGCCGGTATTTTCTTGCCTGCAAAGGGAAACATCGTTTACAATCTTCTCTTTTAATCCAAGGACAGCGCAAAGATGAAAACACTATTTAAGAACAAATTCACAAAAATTGCCTTTGGACTAGCAGCTGTAATTCAGCTCATGCCTGGACAAGTTGACGCACAGGAATCTCCGAAAGAAGAGGATTTCTTTAAAATTATGCGAGTTACAGCTCCAGAAGGCACCCTTCTGGAAGTTGGTGGAATGACCATGTTGCCAAATGGCGATCTAGGTGTAGCCACTCGTAGAGGTGATGTATTTATCGTAGAAAACCCAACTAGCTCTAAGCCTTTCTTCAGAAAGTTTGCTTCAGGACTTCACGAGATTCTTGGTCTTCACTACGAAGATGGAGCATTCTATATGGCTCAAAGAGGTGAGCTCACCAAGTTGGTTGATACAGATCAAGATGGTACTGCTGATTTATATGAGACAGTATACGCTTGGCCGATTTCTGCACATTACCACGAGTATAGCTTTGGCCCTAAAGTAGGTCCTGATGGCTCTTTCTTCGTATCTGCCAACGTAGCTTTTGGTGATCAGGAATGGTGGAGAGGCGAAAGCCGTGTACCAATGAGAGGTTGGATCATGAAGATCAGCCGTGATGGAAATATGGAGCCTTATGCCACTGGAATGAGATCTCCAGCTGGTTTGGGTATGCTTGGAGACAAGTTAGTATATACGGAAAACCAAGGTGATTACATGGGTTCAGGTGGACTTTGGTTCATCGATAAAGGTGATTTCACAGGTCACCCAGCAGGTTTGGCTTGGACTGGACTTCCTAACTCTCCTTTGAAATTGACTGCTGAGGAATTCAACAAAGTCGTTGATCCACAAAAGACACCTAATGGAACAGGCGGCTTTCAAAAGCCAGAGAACGTAATGGATGCTCCATACATCACCATGGCGCAAGCGAAAGAAAAACTTCCAGATTTGAAACTTCCGGCAGTTTGGTTACCTCATGGTATTCAAGGTATTTCCAACTCTGAGCCTATCGTGATTCCAGAAGGAAACTTTGGTCCTTTTGGAGGTCAAGTCTTAGTTGGCGACCAAGGTCAAAGTAAGATCATGCGTGTCATCCTTGAAGAAGTAAATGGTGTAATGCAAGGTGCTTCTATCGATTTCAGATCTGGTTTCCAATCTGGTATTTTAAGAATGGTATGGGCTCCAGACAAGTCCTTGTTTATTGGTGAGACTAACCGTGGTTGGGGTTCTGCAGGTGAAGCAAATGAAGGTTTGCAACGTCTAGTTTGGAATCATAATATACCATTCGAAATGAGAACTGTAAAAGCTCAGCCTGATGGATTCTTAATCGAATTCACTAAGCCTGTAGACAAGGCTTCTGCGGAAGATTTAACTTCTTATGCTGTAGAAAGCTTCACTTACAAATATTTCCCTGTTTACGGAAGTCCTCCTGTTGACCTCAAAACCTTGAAAGTGCTAGGTGTGGAAGTTGCAGAGGATGGTATGTCTGCGAGAATTGCAGTGGAAGGTCTGAGAGAAGACTTTGTTCACAAGCTTAGCCTCAATGGTATTCGTGCTGTAGATGGAAGCTTTTCTATTGTACACCCGGATGCTTATTATACGTTGCATAACATTCCTTCAGGTGCCAAAATGGTGATCAAAACTCCTCCAGCTCCAGAGCCCGCTAAGCAAATAGCAGCAACCAAAATTGTTCCTGCAAAGACTGCTAAAGTTGCTTCTGCAGTTCCTACAGAAGTAGAGATCAAAGCTATCTTGGCAAAAAACACCTGTTCTGCTTGCCACATGAAAGACAAAAAGGTTATTGGCCCAGCCTATCAAGATGTAGCTAAAAGAAGATATTCTGACGAAAAAATCGTTGAATTGATCTATAATCCTCAGCCTCAAAACTGGCCTGATTATCCTACTGAAATGCCTCCAATGGCTCAGGTATCAAAAGAAGATGCAATGAAAATCGCTAAGTGGATTAATTCTTTGAGATAAAAATAGTGCATGGTCTATTGACCATAGATTTTTAGAAAGGCTTAGCGATTTGATTCGCTAAGCCTTTTTTTATGAATTAGCCACAATGGGCACGAAGGTTCACAAGGGCGTGAATTAGAAATTAATCCCTTGATTCAAGCCCGCTTGGCGTCGGATAGGCCGCCTGACTTGGCCCACATTAGAATGCAGGTTTCAGAACGCTACTAGTTTAATTATTCGTACTGGATCATAAAAAACCCTTCAATTGTGCACCTTTTAAGCGCTTTTGCAGTTAGAGCCAATAAGTTCATCCCCTAGTTTTTACGGCTCACTATGCTAAAGTTTTTATTTAAAACATTGAAAATCATTATGCTTACCCTACTATCCATAGTACTGATTCTCATAGTCCTAGTCGTGCTTTTTGTGAATTTCAGTCCAGAATTTGGTGGCAATCAATCCAAACAGAAATTAGCTCAATTTGAAAAACTGGATTATTTCGAAGACGGTAAATTCAGTAACCTCATGCCAACCAATATGGACATGGATTTCTCTGAGGCTATCAAGATGCTTCCTGAGTTTTTCAAAAACGACCCAAGCAGAAGGCCTGATTTTGAATTGCCTATTACGCACAGAGATTCACTTGAATTGGTTACAAAAGATCAGCCTACCCGCTTGGTTTGGTTTGGACACTCTACTTTTCTCCTTCAAATCGATGGAAAGACAATTCTTATCGATCCTATGTTTGGTGAAGTGCCAGCTCCAAATCCACTTTTAGGCAAAAAGCGCTATAGCAAGGAACTTCCTATTGAAGTAGAAAAACTTCCACAAATCGACATGATCATCATGTCTCACGATCACTACGATCACTTGGATTATGGATCCATTCAGAAGTTGAAGGATAAAACGAAGGCTTTTTACATGCCTCTGGGTATGGGAGCACATTTCGAAGAATGGGGAGTAGACTCTTCCAAAATAAATGAATTGGGTTGGTGGGATGAAATCCAAGCCGATGGATTACTCCTAGCGCTTACGCCCGCGCGTCATTTCTCAGGGCGAGGTCTTAACGATCGCTTTGCTACACTTTGGGGTTCCTGGGTAATACGTGGTGAAAGTGACAACATCTACTTCAGTGGAGACAGTGGCTATGGACCACACTTCAAGCAAATCGGCGAAAAGTACGGACCGTTCAATTTTGCAATGATGGAATGTGGACAGTATAATGAGCGCTGGACGGATATACACATGATACCTGAGGAAACTGCGCAGGCAGCAAAAGATATTAAAGCAAAAGTATTTATGCCGATACATTGGGCAGCATTTACACTAGCCATGCATTCTTGGAGAGATCCAGTGGAAAGAGTACTAGCTAAGGCAAATGAAATCAATCAGCCTATCTATGTCCCGGAAATCGGAGAATTCATAGAATTGGATAAAAATTTGGTAACCAAACGCAAATGGTGGTTGAAGCCAATTTCCTCCTCTAAGCAAATGGTTTCCAAGTAATAGAACCTGAGATTTCAAGCATTCCCATCCTTTTTCCTATTCAATGCTAAAATTGTATTGAAATCAACTTTTAGGAATGGGAAAGTTTTGAGGCATTTTTCCTAATTTGACATTCCAAAATAAAACGTAAAACAACCTAAAAAACCTATGCCCCAGACTATCACAGCAGCAATCGTGGGAACCGGATTTATCGGACCGGCTCATTTAGAAGCACTAAGAAGAATTCCTAATATCCTGGTGACAGGCCTTGTAGAAGTAAATCAGGAGGTGGCAGATGCCAAAGCAGCAGAGCTTGGAATCCCAAATGCCTACACTTTTGATAACATGTTGAAAGATGAAAGCATCAACGTAGTCCATATATGCACGCCTAATTTCCTTCATTTTCCGCAGGCAAAAGCCTGTATGCTAGCTGGAAAGCACGTGGTTTGTGAGAAGCCCTTGTCAGTCACTGTTGAGGAAGCAGAAGAACTTGTAGCCCTAGCAAAAGAAACTGGTTTGATCAATGCAGTTCACTTCAATCTTCGATACTATCCAATGGTTCGCCAGATGAAAGTAATGCGTGAAAAAGGTGAATTGGGAGAAGTTTATTCGGTGATGGGTTCTTACCTTCAGGACTGGCTATTCTTCAAAACTGACTACAGCTGGAGATTGGATCCAAAGCAATCTGGAGGCTCAAGAGCGGTTGCAGATATAGGCTCACACCTGTTTGACATGACAGAATATGTTACTGGTTTGAAAATCACTGCGGTGATGGCTGATTTCTCAACAGTATATCCTAAGCGTTTGAAGCCGTTGAAAGCCGTTGAATCCTTCTCTGGAAAAGCACTCGACCCTTCAGATTACCAAGAATATGATGTGACTTCTGAGGATTATGCCACTATCCTTCTTCGATTTGACAATGGACGTACTGGTTCTATTACTGTTAGTCAAATCAATGCAGGACGTAAAAATCGTCTGAACATTGAGGTGTCTGGTTCTAAGTCCAGCTTTGAATTCAATGCTGAGAAGCCTAACGAACTTTGGATTGGTAAGAGAGAAACTGCCAATTCTATCTTGATGAAAGACCCTGCTCTAGTGGATGAAGGAGCTCGCTCTTTGGTGAGCTTCCCAGGAGGTCACCAAGAAGGCTTCCCTGACACATCTAAGCAGCTTTTCAAAGAAGTATATGCAGCAGTGAGAGAAGGCAAGCAGCCTGAGTCTCCTACATTCCCGACATTCGCTGACGGCTTGAGAGAGTTGATTATCGGTGATGCAATCGTGGAAAGTAATGCCAACGAAGCTTGGGTGAAGATATAGGAAAAGACATGAGACAGAAGACGGGAGACAGCAGTAGCGAAGTTCTTGGCACCTTACCCTAGTGAAAAACATCCGTCATTCTAATCGTACAAGTTGTGTGTCAGCTCGAACGGAGTCGAGATCCTTCGATTTCGTTCAGTCTGACAGGCAATAGAATTTACCTTGGATCTCTAAACTAGATATTCAATTCTAGTAACCTTTTGATAGAAATGTCAGTTTGGAGACTAAAGGAATTAATTAATTTCTTTATTTTTCCTATCTAACAATAAAAACTAACGACAATGAATTTCAAAAAGAGTTTACTAGCAACTGCCCTACTTGCCTTTATTGGACTTGCGGCGTTTGCTCAAGAGAAAGCTAGCCCGGCCAAAACTGCAGAAGGAATGGTAGGCGATGCGAAAGTTACTATCAATTATTCCTCTCCTGCGGTAAAAGGCCGTATGATCTGGGGTGATTTGGTTCCTCTAGGTGAAGTATGGAGAGCTGGCGCAAATGAAGCAACTACTTTCACTACTACTAAGGACATCATGGTAGAAGGTAAAAAACTAGCAGCTGGCACTTACAGTTTCTTTGTGATCCCAGGTGAGGCTTCTTCTACTTTTATTTTCAACAAAGTTGCCAAGCAATGGGGAGCATTTGACTACAGCTCAGCAGAAGATGCGTTGAGAGTTACAGTTCCTTCTGGACAGACTTCTTCTATGGAAGAGCGTCTAGTGTATGAGGTAAAACCTTCCAGCTTCGAGATAAGATGGGAATATGGAAAAGCTTCAGCTAAGTTAGGTTCATAAGAATCCAATTTATTAGAATTTGAAACCACGGGATACTTCTCGTGGTTTTTTTTGTGTCCAGAATTTATCCTTAAAGCATCTTTTCTATATCCAACTTGCCAAAAATTGAGGAGAACTTCCGATTTGGATATTTATTGTTACCTCTCTATCAACGATAGATACATGTGTAATTCATTAATGGCTTTCTTTTAAAGCGTATTACTTCATATTTTGCTTTATTCTTTTAGTAAGCTTTAAGAGTTCAAACCAACTGGTAGAAATAAATCCAATGCCAATGCAGAATACTAGTTGCGTAAGAGTCAGCGTTTCAAACTTGAAAAAAGTGGTCAAAGGAGTAACATAAAGAATCAAACCTACGAGGGCGATGGTTATAAAGACTATATACAAGACCAAATTATTCTTGTACCGCAAGGTGGTAAGTATGGAATAATAGAACGAGCGATTTATAAGTGTAAGAAAAATATTCGCCACTATTAAAACAGTAAATGTCATGGTTCTGGTCAAGGCCTCATCGTAACCGGAATTGACAGCATATTGATACACAAATAAAGTCCCGGCAGTGATCACCAATCCTTGTAGAATACTAATTGACAGCTCTTTCCAACTAAAGAAAGTAGTTGTCAATGCCTTAGGCTTCTGCGACATCGTGTTCTTTTCCATTGGTTCATTTTCATAAATTATGGAACAGGTAGGTCCCATTATTATCTCTAAAAAGATAATGTGTATAGGTGAAAAAATATTTGGATAAATCCATCCTAAAGCCAACGGAATGAACACGGTGAGTATTATAGGAATATGTATGGATATAATGTATTGAATCGCTTTTTTGAGATTGGTATATATTTTTCTTCCCATTGCTATAGCATCTACCATTTTGGATAAATCATCTTCCAAAAGGATCAAAGACGCAGCTTGTTTAGCTATTTCAGTTCCTTTTTTACCCATTGCAATACCAATATGAGCGGCTTTTAAGGCTGGTCCATCATTGACCCCATCTCCTGTCATAGCCACTATTTGCTGATTTGCTTTTAAGGCATTAATAATTTTCAATTTTGCGTCGGGAAACATCCGCGTGAAAATACTTGTCTCCATCACGCAGGATTGCAATTCATCCTCAGTCAACTGCATTAATTCATCACCGGAGATGTTTTTTTCGTAACCTAAAAACCCAATTTTCTTAGCTATTGCTGTGGTAGTAGCAGCATTATCTCCTGTTATGATTTTAACTTCAATTCCTGCTTTATAAAAATCTTCCAGTACGTTTCCAATATTCTTTTTTGGAGGATCGTAAAAAGCAACAATGCCTTTAAATTCAAAGCTAAATTCTTGCTGAGCAGAAGGGTAATTATCCGTACCAAACTGAGTCACCCCTACTCCTAGCACTCTAAATCCATCTGTAGCCAAGGCTTGAATAGCATCTTCTATTTGTCGCTTTTCATTCACCGATAGATTCGACACGTTCATCAATGCTTCAGGTGCCCCTTTAGCAGCTATAATCCGCTTGCCTTCCGAGTTTTCAAAGACATGAGTCATCATAGGCGGTTTTCCGCCAAGCGGGTATTCATGTACAAGACTAAAATCAGGACGTAGGTCTTGCATGGCACTATCGCTATACGCCTGATGTAGAGCGATCTCCATCGGATCAAAGGGATTAGGCTCACTTGCCCACATAGCCAATTCTATTAGAAGTTTTTCATCCTCGCTTAACTGGTCGTTTGGCTCATAGATTTTATTGGAAGAAAGCAAAAAGAGCTTTGCTAGACTCATCCTATTTTCGGTGATCGTACCTGTTTTATCTGTACAAATGACTGTAGCGCTGCCTAAGGTTTCTACGGTCTTCATTTGTTTTACCACTATGCCCATTTTCATCAGTCTCCATGCGCCAAGCGCCATGAAAGTGGTAAAAGCAACTGGTATTTCTTCAGGCAAAATACTCATGGCTAGTGTGAGCGACTGGAGCAAACTATTCAATAGGTCTCGAGATTGCCAGTAATTAATAGCCCAAACAATTACAAAAACTACAGCTCCAGCTATTGCCATCTTCTTTACAAAATTCGCAATCTGCCTTTCCAGTGGTGTTTTTTCCTCAGTGATACTTTCTAGACTTGTTCCTATTTTCCCGAGTTTAGTATCCTTACCGATACCTGTAATCGTCGCTATAGCCAAACCACTAGCCACCGTGGTACCACTATAGATCACATTATCTTCTAGAGACTTATCCTTGAAAACCGCAAAAGATTCTCCTGTGAGTATAGCCTCATTTACTGAGAAATCATTGGAATGAACGATGACGCCATCGGCTGTAATTGAAGTGCCTTCTTCCACTAATAGGCTATCGCCAACCACCAACTCTTCGCTTTTTATTTCTTGTACAACCCCATTCCTTATTACTTTACATGTGGGTTGAGAAAAGTCCTTCAACTTTTCTAATGCATTCTTACTTCGTGAATCCTGGTATAGTGAGATCGAGGTAATGAAGATGATAGCAACGACAAGAAAAATACCATCTCCAATGTTACCAGTGATAAAGTAGATGGAAGCGGCTACCAATAAAATAATCGACATTGGCTCCTTAAGAATACCCTTCAATGTATCCAAGAAGCCATTTTCCTTTTTGTAGTCTAGTTTGTTTTGCCCGTATTTCTCCCTTGAAGAAGCTACTTGATCACTACTTAAACCTTGTATATCAAACTTATTCGGTGGCATTTTTATAAATAGTATTAGTCAAAAAACATAAGCAGATTTACTCTGTATGAAGTATATGAAACTCGTGCAAAGGTGATGGAAAAAATCTTTTAATATACTAACAACAATATCTCACTAAGATCAGCCTAAAATAGAAAAAGTATGAACTCAGATCCATACCTTTTCTATAATTAAGTTAGTCATTAAAGTAGCCAACCTACTAGTCAATCAAGTTGACTGAAAAGGATTAATCTCTACTCACGAGCAGCCTTAAACTCACTTCCATCGTACCATTTCGGGAAGTAATCTTCATTTGCCAATTTCATCCCTACACTGAAAAAAAGCTGTAAGTCTAATTGCACACCACTCAATTCCGTTGTTTCAATATTGTATCCATCAGCAGGTTGGTGGTATTTATTGATGCGATAAAAATCGTTATACGCTTTTATCTCCTCCTTACTTTTATCGAACCCTTCATAAGTACCACTCGCATATAATGCAGGAATACCGATTTTGGCGAAATTGAAATGATCGGATCTGAAAAAATATCCTTTTTCAGCCTCTGGATCAGGGATAATGTATCTTCCTTGTTCCAGCGCTGCTTCCTCGGCATATATATCCATTTCAGAATGACCATATCCTGTAATCGTTAGATCTTTCATTTTCCCAGGACTGTCCAACGCATCCATATTGATATTAGCTACGGTCTTTTTAGGATCAAAAATCGGGTTTTCGGCATAAAAAGCGGATCCTAATAAACCTTGTTCTTCTCCAGTAAGAGCAATAAACACAATGGATCGCTTGGTGGCTTCTCCTTTCTTAAAAGCTTCTGCAAGAGCGAGTAATCCTGCAGTACCAGAAGCATTATCTACTGCTCCATTGTAGATGGAGTCACCTTCTATTGCTTTCCCTACTCCCAAATGATCCCAATGCGCGGAGTAAATGATCACCTCATCCTTTCTGTCAGTTCCAGGAATCATTGCCACTACGTTTTTGGAAACGTCCTTTTTAATCTTGTTTTCAATAGAAACGGATACGTTCAGATCTAATGGAATTGGGTTAAAGTTTTTATCCCTAGCCAAAGCTTTGTAATCCTGACCTTTCATCGCAGATGCTGCAAACATCTTCTGAGCGCTCTCACCACTGATCCAAGATTCGACATTCAGTAGAGGCAAATCGCTAGCAATAACTAAGCGGGCACCAGTCCACCCGGATTCAATCACATTCCATCCGTACGAAGCTGGCTCAGTATCATGAATAATAATAAGTCCTGCGGCTCCTTGCCTAGCAGCTTCCTCATATTTATAAGTCCAGCGTCCGTAGTAGGTCATTTCATTTCCCTTAAACAAAGAAGAGTCCCCAGATTGAAATCCCGGATCATTTATTAAAACTACAGCTGTTTTCCCTTTCCAATCTATGCCCTCATAGTCATTCCAACCATATTCTGGAGCCACTACACCATAACCAGCAAAAACTAGCTCGGAATTCTCGAGACTAACTTCCGTCTCTACTTTATTTGTTGTTGCTACAAAGTCCTGTAAAACACCTAAATCAAAACTTCCATTTTTCCCGGAAATAACCATCGTTTCAGAAGGTGTTCCATCTATCTCTACCAAGGGCACATCCTGAAAAAAGCTATCTCCATTTCCCGGCAAAAGTCCCAGTTTTTCAAATTCCTCCTTCAAATAATTCACCGTCAGGACTTCTCCTTCAGTAAACGGTTTTCTGCCAAGAAACTCATCAGAAGCGAGACGTTCAATATGCGTGGCAATGGTAGCTTGGTCCACCTGAGCCATTTCTATAGATTCGTTTGAATCATTTTCACAACTTATGCAGAGTAATAGGACTAAAAACTTTAAGTAATTCTTCATAGAAAATGGTTTAAGTAAGTTAGTATTTGGCGTCTAGGCTGAGGTCTCTTTTTCTTGTCTTTTACGGGATATTTCAAAATCAATGTTAGCATTTTTTGTTTGGTAAACAACTTAAAATCAGCAGCACAGTCTCAAAAGGATCAAAAAGAAAGTCTCTTCATCAGGAAAACAAGCTAATCCCAAAATAGCTCTTTTAGGAAAAAGGGATTCATGATCTATGATTCACAAAAAGGTGTAAATATTGGCTTTGTCCGACCATCATACACTAGTACAATTATTTGCCAAATAACTTTAGATTAGCATTTTGTAGTACAAAAAAGCGCTTTTGTATATCATAATTTATAAATTGCTAGCCTTTTGAAGACCTAAATGAGATTTTTAGTGATAAAACTAGCTCTAGATCTTTTTAGTGAAAAAAAAAAATAATTTTTGATTTCTACAGCCTTATTTCAGATATGAATTCTAGTAAAACAATTATTAATTTTTGCCCCACGGGGATGGTTCCTACCAAATCAGAAACTCCACATGTTCCTATTAGTCCTTCGGAAATTATCGAACAAACTCATGAAGCTTACGAGATAGGAATCACGATTGCTCACCTCCATGCCCGTGATACAGAAGGAGTTCCAACTTATAGAAAGTCGGTTTATCAGGAAATTTTTGAGGGAGTAAGAAAGCATTGTCCTGACTTGATCATTTGCGGTAGCAGCTCAGGACGAAACGTACCTGAATTGGAAAAACGAGCTGAGGTAATTGAACTTCAACCTGATATGTGTTCTCTGACTCTTTCGTCTCTGAATTTTCAACGTCAAGCCTCTACCAATGCACCCGATACCATTCTAGGTTTGGCTAGTAAGATGAGAGACTTTGGAGTTGTTCCTGAATTAGAATGCTTCGACATGGGAATGATTAATTACGGCATGTACCTGATCAAAAAGAAATTGATTGAAGGACCATTTTATTGGAATCTTCTATTTGGAAATATTGCCGGAATGCAAGCTAATTTTTCACATATGGGAACAGCTATCCGGGAAATCCCAACTGATCATTTTATCAGCCTGGCTGGATTAGGATCTAACCAACTTACGATTAATGGTGCTTCTATTGCCATGGGATATGGAATAAGAGTAGGATTGGAAGACAATATCTGGTTTGATCATAAGGGAGGAAAATTGGCTACCAATAATGAATTATTGCTTCGTGTTCATGAATTAATGAACATACATTCCAAAGAACTCTTTTCACCAAAGGAGCTAGGAGAGCTAGGCTTTTACAACCGTAAAAAATGAAGAGAATAAGCTTTGTTGGGATCTCAAAAGACAGTGCAGCTATATTTTTGGACCTTATTTCCGAAATGTATTTGCAAAAGGAGTTTGCGTTTTATCCAAATAAGGACTTCGGTATAGAGCCATTTATGCCTATTAAAACTTACCCTATTGAGATTAAAGCAGCTGGAACTTGCCCTCCTGAGGAAGATGAGCTATTCTTCGGTGCCACAGGACCTGAGAACAAATTGGCGATTTTTGAAGATTTCTTAAATTCTCACGGAATTTCAGAATCAAGATACATTCAATTAATTCACCCGAGTGCATACCTAGCGCCCTCTGCTTCAATTTCAAATGCTGTATTAATTGAGCCTGGAGTAATCATCAGCGCCCAGAGTCAGATTGATTTTGGAGTTTCCCTTAAGCGTGGTTGTAGAATTGGTCATCACAATACGATTGGAAGATTTACCGATATTAATCCCGGAGTAATACTTTCTGGAATGATCAACATCGGAGAAGGTTGTTTAATTGGTTCTGGTGCAGTTTTAAAAGACAACATCAGCATAGGTGCAAATACTACTATTGGAGTTGGAAGTGTGGTGACCAAAGACATTCCAGCTAATTGTATCGCATTCGGAAATCCCTGCAAAGTTGTTCGTCAAAAATGATTACTAACGATTCAGCAAGGCAAATATCTTCTACTCCCGTGGTATCAATCTGTGTGCAGACATATCAGCATGAAAAATTTATTGCTCAGTGTCTGGATAGTCTGTTGAGTCAAAAAACAGATTTCGATTTCGAAATTATAGTTGGTGAGGATGGCAGTTCGGATCGTACTGGAGAAATCTGTGATTTATATGCGAAGAACCACCCTGATAAAATCCGACTATTCAAAAGAGATCCAAAAAACAAGATTTTCATTCGTGGAAAGAAAACTGGTCGATTTAATTTCCTTGAAAACTTGAAAGCGGCAAGAGGAAAATACATTTGTCTATGTGATGGGGACGACTATTGGTCAAATGATCAGAAACTTCAAAAGCAGTATCAATTTCTGAACGAAAACCCTGAGATAAGTCTAGTTTACTCTAGCTATATACATCAAAAGAAAGACCTGAAAGCCGTTGTTGAGCCAGTACAAGACAAAATTTTCGAGCCTGAGCAACTAAAAACCATTCATTATCTAGGACATGTTTCTACTTGGATGTTTAGGAATGACCTTCAATCGTTATTTTCTAATCCCATTATTTACAAAGCCTTCGCTATGGATATGGTGCTATTTGCTTACTTTAAAATTAAAGGGAAAATAGCTGGGCAGTCTTTTACTTCTTCGTTTTACAGATACAATACTTCTGGGATGTTTAGATCAAAGAGAAAAACTGAAACAGCACGCGATTTTGCTATGATTCATTTTTACTTTTTTCGTTATATACATACTAGTTTATATACTTTCCTTACCAGTGGATCAGGCTATTTTATTAAAAAGTATTTGAAAACAATTATAAGAATTTAGAGAAATCTATATTAAGTCTTTTCGTTTACTTCTTTCTCTTTAGGCTGCTCAGCAATACCTTTTAAGTGTCCTATGTATTTCCCTCTTTTTTTCCATTTCAAATAAAGTCGAAAAGTAGTGGGGTGAATACCAAAGCTTTTCAAAATCCGATGAAAAGGCGAAGCTATCATTCTTCGGATGGGATTATTACGATTCTTGAAAACTTGATGATTGTAGTCACTTGAACTTTTCACCGCTGCTTTTTCTAATAAGCTTAGTTTAAATGCCAGATCATTTATTCTAGAGAAGAAATAGTCATGCTCAAAGCTGTTATTCTCCGTATAAAACCCTTTGCGTTCTGCACTATGAATAATGATAACTCCTGCTCGCTGTGGAAAATGGAAAGCAATATCTTTTGTATGTGCACGGAAAAGCCATTCTTGCGATGGAGTGACAAACAATTCCTTCTCCATTTTCCAATCTCCAATTTTTTCAGGAACAGAATGATGCACAAACCAAGTAGAGGCAATACTAAAAATGTGAGGTGAAAATTTCCCCTGAGGATGTACCGCATACATTTCGGCAGCAAAGGAATTATTTTCTAGGTCTTGGGGAGTCGAAGGAGAAATCTTGATCCCAGGAACAATCATAAACTCTGCTTGGGATTGCATGATTTCCACCACACACTTACTTAGATGGTCTTTAAAGTAAAGGTCATCCTGATTCAGAAAAGCAATGTATTCCCCTTTTACTTTTCCGAGTGCTACATTGGTTGGCTTTGCTTGTTGACCACTATTTTGTTCCAAATTTGAAAAGGAAACCCGAGGATCATTAAAGCCCAGAACCATCTCCTCTGTATCGTCAGTACAGCAATCTCCAATCACAATCATTTCCCAATTTTGATAATCTGAATCAAGCACACTTTGCATCGCATAGCGAAGCACATGACTGGAATTATAGGTAGCAACTATGATGGAAATCAGCGGACTTTTCAAGAAGATTTAGTTTAGGGTTTTTCCAGTAATCTGGTTAGCAATTGTAACAGCAAGCAAAGGAATTATGGTGTACTTACCAGTATTGACTGTGTGGTATTTACCAAAGGATCGCATGCCTACTTCAGACCGGGTATGTAACTTACTTTCTGTTGAATCTACATCTTTATTGCCATGGGCGTAAATCACTCCACCCACAGGACTGATGTCTTTAGTTTCGAATTTAAGGTTATTCAACTTCGGAATCCTAAGTGCAATTTTTTCCAGGCTTTTTTCGAATACCTCCATTCGCTCCTCTTCAGAATACTGAGAATCCCACTCAGGAGCCCGGTAATCTTCAGACCAGCCTGTTCTCCCAACTGGATACCAAGACATAAAAAGACCTCTATCTTTGAAATTGACAGTGTCCCCAAAAGGACCTTGTACTATGGTAAGAGATGGTAAATCATCAGGTTTTAATGGGATGAAGATTTTATTACCAAACTTGTAACGATGTGACCATTTCTGAGGAGGTTCGATACCCATGGTTTTGTCTATAGCAAGCAAACCGTTCCAGGTAGCATTGATCACCTCCGAATAGCTCTCCGAATCCTCCTTGGAGTCACGAATAAAATGAACTTTTAGGCTATTTCCCTGGTCAGAAACTGCCGTGACTTTGGTATTGAGAAATAGATTAACATTTGGGTGCGAAACAATCGCTTCTGTGAGCTTTTTAGAAATAATTCTTGGCTCTACCGCGTATTCGGTAGTCTGAAAAACTGCAGACATATACTCTGGATTCGCAATTTCTCCAATTTGGGAGTTAGCCAACCTTGATACTTCTAAGGATTCAAATAAATCGAGGTAGTCTTTTTTGAAATGCTTTCTAGCCTCAGCAAAATAATCACTACAACGCTGATAATGTACTGATACTTCTTCAGGGCTCATCAGTGAACCGGTATGAACACCATAGTAAAAAGGCGTAGATATAATATCTTCAGGATTGATTTCAACCCATCGCTTCAGATAGGAAATGAAGTGTAATGCGCCATTAATCATCTCCTTAGCAGTATGAAAATCTCGATCCATCGCATAAATCAGACCTAGGTGAATCTTTCCCTCTTGGACATAACTTGCTTTTTTTACAGGAGCATTATTCTCTTCATAGACATCAACTGTATAGCCACGATTTGCTAGCTCCAAAGCCGTGCAAACACCTAATCCTCCAGCACCAAGGATTGCAATTCTCTTATTTTTCAATTGGTAAAATAATTTTATAGGTTAAAAATCATCAATCATTCAACTCAAAATTAGGCGAATTGAGCCCTAATCCCACTATAATCTATATAAACGTTCTATTTCGCTACATCCAAATTTAAGCACCAAGCTTTTCCGCCTATTCAAACATTGACCTACTTTGAATGATGGTTTCAAATACCTAGATCTAATAATAGCTGTGACAATGAAAAATTGTTTGTAGAAGCTTGAATGTTATCATGATTCTCAGTTAACAAAACTACGATCAGAGAAAAACATTATCTCTTATTCACATATGTTGACATTTTTCATCCTTTGACAAACCAACTTGCTACAAAAGCTGTAAATGTTCCAAATAATCCTACACCTGTAGTCATAAGCACTGCAGCAATGAGCCTCCCTTCCAATGTTATGGGATAATGATCTCCGTATCCTACGGTGGTAATAGTCACAAATGCCCACCATAGTGCATCGCCGGCGGTGGTAATATTACTTTCTGGAAGCCGTTCAACCTGAAGAATAGTAATAGAGCAAAAAATGATCATCAATACAGCTACTATAATTGCGGAATTCAATGTGCCCTGAGCCTTATTTTCAAAGTATGAGTCTAGAAAATCCTTGAGTGATTTAAATGCTTTTACTACTCGTAGAATCCTCACAAAACGTAAAAGTCTCCCTATTCGAAATATATCTATCATTGGAATTGAAGCAACTAAATCTACCCATCCCCAGCGCATGAATTTCAATTTGCTTTCAGCATGATAAAATTGAACACAGAAGTCTAAGAAAAACACGATGCATATCGCAAAATCAAAGATTTGGAGCAATTTCTGTGTTTCTGGTGGTAGGTCTACGATAACACCTATCAATAATGCTCCTAGAATATAGACTGACAGAAAAAGTATCAGAACGTTAAAAAAATTGGGTTTTGTCATTTATCAATTCACTTAAAGAATATTTACCTCTAAAATACTGAAAAATATATTTTGACATTAGAGTTCTTTAAGCAAATCCGTTATTTCTACATGAACTCTTGAGGTAAATAATTCAATACTGAAAACGTGCTACTAATTATTAGAAAATCGTGGACAGTTGACCAAGATCTTAGGAAATTCTCACTTTCCAATTGACCTCGCAAATCATAGGTCGTAATTCGTAAATCATGTAAAGACTGCTTAAAATTCGTACTTCACCATTCATCGTCACGAAATCCCCTCACCTTTCCCTTTCTACCTAAGAAATCTTATTTTTGCCCCGCATGCTTCAAGATTTCGATCCATTATCCTTTGATCTTCCCGTAGCGGAGATTATTCCTCAAGTTAAATCACAGCTTTCCACCGCTAATTCATTGATTATCCAAGCGCCTCCAGGTGCGGGGAAAAGCACACTCCTGCCCTTGACTTTGCTGGATGAGCCTTGGCTGGCTGGGAAGAAGATCATTATGCTGGAGCCTCGCAGATTGGCTACCAAGACCATCGCTCAACGCATGGCGTCTATAACGGATACCAAGTTGGGAGATCTGATCGGCTATAGAATTCGCTTTGAATCTGCAATCTCTGCCAATACCAGACTGGAAGTAATCACTGAGGGGATTTTGACGCGCATGCTTCATACGGACAACGCGCTGGAAGATGTAGGCTTGGTGATTTTCGATGAATTTCACGAGCGAAATCTTCATTCTGAAGTTGCGCTTGCACTTATTCGCGAAGTGCAGCAAGTATTGAGACCTGATCTTCGTGTCTTGCTGATGTCTGCGACGATAGATGCGAAGCAGCTTTCTGGCATGCTGAAATCCACCGTGATCGAGAGCAAGGGTCGGCAGTATCCTGTGGAAGTGAATTACATGAATGCCGTGGATAAATATTCGATTGGGGAAGATGCAGCGAGGCAGATTATTCCATTGACCAAAGTTCATGAGGGGGATTTTTTGGTTTTCCTTCCTGGGCAAGGAGAGATCCGAAAGGCACAGGAAATTCTTAGAAAAGTACTCCCTGATGATATCGTACTTCCATTGTATGGACAGCTATCCCCAGCAGATCAGAACAGAGCCATTATGCCTCATCCTACTGGGAAGCGGAAGATTGTGCTTTCCACAGATATTGCGGAGACTTCCTTGACAATAGAAGGAGTAAAAGTGGTGGTAGATTCGGGTTTCGCTAAATCATCCAGATTTGACCCAAGGTCCGGCTTATCACGCTTAGTATTACACAGAATCAGCATAGATTCCGCAGACCAAAGATCTGGTCGTGCAGGCAGATTGACTGCGGGTCATAGTTATAGACTTTGGACTAAAGCCATTCAAAATCAGTTGAATGAATACCGTACTCCAGAATTGATGGAAGCCGACTTGACCGGGTTAGTTCTGGATATGAAAGCTTGGGGCAAGCAGGACATTCGCTCTATGACTTGGCTTACTCCTCCTCCTGCAGGTACTTTGGCATTAGCAGAAAAGACACTGGAATCCATAGAAGCTATAGTAGATGGTAATCTTACTCCGCATGGTAAGGAAGTTCACAAGTTGCCTACGCATCCACGAATCGCTCACATGCTGATCAATGCGTCTGAAATAGATCAGCTGGGTTTGGCTACAGATATAGCCGCGATCTTGGACGAGCGTGATCCGCTAGGTCCTGATGCCGGAGTTGATTTGAATTTAAGAATAGAAGCCCTTCGCAGATATAGAAAGCATGATGTGAGCATAGCTGGCATCAAAAAGATAGAAAAGATGGCGGCTTCGTATCGTCGCATGTTTGCTATTCAGCCAGAAAGCGGGCCAGTTGATCCTTGGCAGACAGGCTTGCTCCTAGCCTATGCCTATCCAGAGCGGATCGCAGCAGCTCGACCTGGGAACAATGCCCAGTTTCAATTGGCAAACGGGAAAATTGCTCAGATTGGTCACAAGGATGATCTGGCGCACGAATCTTGGCTTGCAGTTGCACATGTAGATGCCCGAGAAGGAATGGGTAAAATCTGGATGGCGGCCCCCATCAATCCCAAAGATTTGGCTCCTATGCTGAAGACCAAGGAAGTATTAAAATGGGATAGAAAGAAAGGTGGACTTCAGGCGCATTCCGAGATTAGAATTGGATCGATTATTCTGGGAACTCGGCCTTTGACAAAGTTTGCCACAGGTGATGTAACTGAGGCGATTCTGCAAGCTATTCGTGAGGATGGTGAATATTTGTTAGATTTCACTGAACATGTGGAGCAATTGATTTTGCGTGTGCAAAGCATGAAAAGTTGGTATCCAGATCAAAACTGGCCAGATTGGTCCGTAGCAAATCTTTGCGAAAATCCAGAAACTTGGATTGAGCCGTATCTGCAAAACATTACCAAAAACGATGATTTCAAGAAACTCGATCTTGCTCAAATACTTTTTAACAGCCTAGACTTTGAACTTCAAAAGCAACTTGACCTATTGGCCCCTGCAACGGTAGAAGTACCTTCTGGAAGCAAAATCAAGCTGGAATATAGAAAAGAGGACATTCCACTTCTTTCAGTCAGACTTCAGGAATTGTTTGGATTGCTTGAAACACCCAAAGTCAATAATGGAAAAGTCAACGTACTGATTGAGATGCTGTCTCCGGGTTATAAACCAGTTCAACTTACGCAGGATCTGAAAAGCTTTTGGCAAAATGGATACTTCGAGGTGAAAAAGGAACTGAAACGACGCTATCCAAAACACGAATGGCCCGAGAATCCAGTGGAAGCTCAGGCCATACGGGGAGTGAAGAGAAAGTATTAAGCCTCCACTAAAACTGGTTTATCTAAGTAATTGAGAAATTGAAGAAATGAAGCGATGGTGAACGGAGTCATTTCATCGCAATTTATTCTCTCCAAAAATGACTGACGAAGGATTGGATAGTCTTTTGGATTATACAATCTACTGAGTGCAGTAGAACGAAAAGCTGATTCCACCAAATTACAAGCTTCAAATGGGTTCTTTTTGTTATGCAGGAATTCCTGCTCGAGCACTACTGGATCGATCATTTGATCCAACCAGTTGAACCCTGTATCCAAAAAGAAGTTTTCGGAAGATATAATCACGTCAGACAATTCAATTTCATCCGTAAGAATCGTTTTTTTAGCGTAAGAATCCCCCAATTTGTCCGGAGTCTGGACTAGTGTAATCGATTGGTCAGTGTAGTTATTAAGCGTAGGAATGTACTTATTGATTAAATCCTCAACGGCATTGATACGTATGCCCAAATGATATTCTAGATAGCTTTCTGTGGTGCCTTCTACAAAATGCACGAAGATAACTTGCTTCCCATGAGGGAAAACCTTTTCAAATAATAGCTGAGATTGATTTAAGACAAAACCATTGTCTTTAAAAAACTCAGCGTGTAAACACACAACATCCATTTTACGCATTATGAAATTCTTTTTATTGTATTAATAAACACAATAATGATGCGAATGTTGTCTAATCCTCAGAAAATAATTCTCTAATTTCTGTTAAAATGGGTTCCACCTCAAGTTTTTTTACTTCCAAACTTCCTTCATCCTCGGGATTGTGCAAGTAGTGATTCCAGTGTTTTTCAGCCTTTCGTAGGGTACGCGGAGTCATATCAAATTCAACCTCATCCAGATACATCTTGGCAAGTGTTTGAGCTTTGAAATTACCGAAAAGGAAAACTCTAAAAATATCCACAAAACGAAGGCTCAAATCAAACTCTTCCAACACTTGAACAAATGCTCCTTGGTGTGCTCTATTTTTCTTTTCATTGATCGCCTCAAAAATCGCGTCGAGAGATTCCTCATTGAATGTAGATTGTGAAAGTGCTCGACAGGCCAGGTACGCAACTTCCCAGTTGTCGCCTTTCACTAGTTCGATCACTTTATCTCTTCCGCTTTCATCCAGATTTTTTCCCAGTTTGTCTGCAAAATAGAAAGCTTCCTTTTCTTTAGGATCGCTCATGCGCTTGATTAAGCCTTGGATTTCCTCGTCCATGATTTTTCGGTTTATTTGTGCAAATATAATCGAAAAGCCTCCCCCGCTATGATTTCCGGCAATCCAAAGTTAATTAGTCTTGAAAAGTACCAGTCCATTCTGGAAGTATCCGAAAAGAAAGGATTGCAGGGTACCTTCGAAGAGCCTAAGCATCAGTGGGTAATTTCTGATTCGGACGCTTGGCTTGCCAAAGTTTCACTTCCGTGGAATATGCAGACAAGTGCTTCCGGGATTTTATCTGTAAAGGATGATTTTCATCTTGCTTTGGTGATGATAAGAGCGGGAATTGCCGTTACTGGATACTTTCACAACGGTGAAATGTTAGATCACAAAGTATTCCGAGCCTATATGGTTCGCCAAAAGCAGGGAAAAAGTCAGATCAAATACCTGAAAACTAAAGGGAAATCAAGAGCTGGATCCAGACTGAGACTGGGAGAATCGGAACAGTTTTTTGAGGAAATCAACGAACGTCTACAGCAGTATAATAAAGATTATGCTATTACCACTTGGGGAATCAGCTGTGGCAAAACCCTGTGGCCGTACTTCTTCGGAAGTGATATGCCTACTCCTTTTTCGAAGAATGCAGAAAACCTGATCAGCATCCCCTTCCATGTGCAGCAACCTGACTTTGCAACCTTGCAGGAAATCCACAAGAAGTTGAATGGGATTCATTTGACACTTTCTGAAAAAGGGCAAGAGATTTTTGATCAGCCAGATACCACAGAATCAAATAACCTTGATGATGAGGATGATTGGTGAAAGAATGGTTAATGGGCAATGGTCAAATTTCAAATTCAACGATCAAAAACCTTCATTCTCTTTCTGACTTTTGTGGTAGAGATTTTTTTCACCACATAGGAACAAAGGGCATAAAGCCTTACTGATAAGAATTATTCCCTATGATTCGGGAGCAGGTCTATGTTTCCTATGTGGTTATGTGGTTTGAAAATGATCAATGAGCAATTTTCAAAATCAATGATCAAAACTCTTTGTTCTCTTTATGTCTTTTGTGGTAGAGATTTTTTTCACCACATAGGAACAAAGAAATCAAAGTCTTAGAATGGGAATTAACCGCCTCTAATATATAATACCTATGTTTTCCAATGTGTCTACGTGGTTTGAAAATGATCACTGGGCAATTTTCAAAATCAATGATCAAAACTCTTTGTTCTCTTTATGTCTTTTGTGGTAGAGATTTTTTTCACCACATAGGAACAAAGAAATCAAAGTCTTAGAATGGGAATTAACCGCCGCTATTTTTTAATACCTATGTTTCCTATGTGGCTATGTGGTTTGAAAATGATCAAGGAAATAGAATCACCTATACAAATTGAGTTTTAGTACCCTCTATTTAACCACTAGGCAATTCAAAGGATAAGAATTAGAATAGATTTCCCTTTTGACTCTTTGCTTTCCATTTTACCTTTAAGAATTCATTCACCTTTTCTTTTCTCATGTCCCAAAGATTCAATTGGCTACTCGTGATTGCACTTGTGATCACTTTTCAAGCCAACGCACAAAACACTCTCCATCCTACTTCATCCGAATACGAATACCCCACTGATCCCAAAGTTGCTGAGAAACTAGAGCAATGGAGAGATCAGAAATTTGGTATATTGATTCATTGGGGAATCTATGCAGTGCCCGGAATTGTAGAATCCTGGAGTATCAATAACGAAGATTGGATTAATAGAAAAGATACCACTCAGAGCTATGAGGACTATAAGAAATGGTACTTTGGATTGAGTGAAAAGTTTAATCCACAGGGATTTGATCCGGATCAGTGGGCTGATGCTGCGGATAAAGCCGGAATGAAATACGTGGTCTTCACCACCAAGCATCACGATGGTTTCAATATGTTTGACACCCAATTTACTGACTATAAGATCTCTAATGGGCCATTTTCAAGTAATCCTAAAGCCGATGTAGCCAAATACGTCTTTGATGCATTTCGCAAAAAGGACATGATGATCGGAGCTTACTATTCCAAACCTGATTGGCATTCACAATATTACTGGTGGGACTACCGTGCTACACCAGATAGAAATGTCAACTATGACATCCGCAAGAATCCTTGGAGATGGAATCAATATGTACAGTTCACGCACAACCAACTCAATGAAATCACAAGCAATTACGGTAATATAGATATCCTTTGGCTAGACGGAGGTTGGGTAAGGCCAAAGTCTACTATCAATGATGAAGTTTTAAGTTGGGGAGCTCCTATCCCTGATTTCGATCAGGAAATCAATATGCCAAAGGTGGCTGAGACAGTTAGAGCAAATCAAGAAGGAATTCTAATTGTTGATCGTACAGTTCACGGGCCGTTTGAAAACTACCGAACTCCTGAGCAAGGAATTCCAGCAGAAATGTCTTCAGATCCTTGGGAAAGTTGTATCACGTTGGGCGGAGCTTGGGGATACGTACCCAATGATAAATTCAAACCTTCTCGCAAAGTCATTCATTTACTAATTGAGATTGTGGCCAAAGGCGGGAATTTATTGCTTGGAGTTGGACCAACTGCTGACGGGATTTTCCTACCTGAGCAAGTTTCTAGATTGGAAGAAATCGGGCAGTGGCTTGAAGTGAATGGAGCAGGAATCTACGATACCCGTGCAATAGAAAACTTCCGAGACGGCAAACTATATTTCACCCAAGGGAAAGCCAAAGAAATGTATGCGCTTATGCCTTTAGCAGAAAGTGAAAAGCTTGAAGAAACTATCTCTTGGACGCTAAACCCTCCTAAAAAAGGAAGTAAAATCAGAATCTTAGGAGAGAATAACTCACTTAACTGGAAAACAGTGGATGGTAAAACAGTAGTTTCTCTTCCAAAGAACCTTCAGGATAAACTTTCCAAAACTCCTGCGATTATATTGACTTACGAATCTGAATAAAGTGATTGAAAATCAAATAATTAAGCTATTTCATGTCTACTAAATCAATGGAACTGACCACGGTAATAAAATCTTTTGAAGAGCTCAGCAATGATGAGCTTTATGCTATAATGAGACTTCGTAATGAGGTCTTTGTAGTAGAGCAAGACTGTGTTTTTCAGGATGCTGACAACAAAGATCAATTAGCCTACCATGTCATGATCAAATCTGGTGATCTTCTAGCAGCTTATGCCAGAGTATTACCTGCTGGAGCCACTTTCGCAGAGGCTTCTATCGGACGTGTAGTGAGTGATAAACAAGCTCGAGGAACTGGTGCAGGAAGAAGGTTGATGAAAGATTCTATTTCCTTTGTTAAATCTGAGTACGGATCCTGCACGATTAGAATTGGAGCTCAAACCTACCTGAACGAGTTCTATAAATCTCTTGGATTTGAGGACGCTGGAGAACGGTATCTAGAGGATGGTATCGAGCATGTGGAGATGACAATGGAAGTTTAGTTTTCGCATACAGTCTAGCTAAGAATGTCTAGAGGCCCCCACTGCATATATTGTATTTAACTAGCGGATTGTTTAAAAGATAATGAGTTAAAGTACCTTGATATCTTTAAATTTTGACATAAAAATATGACTAGAATTACCTCAACGTTTCTGATTGGTTTTACGCTTCTCTTTGCGACTAGTACGTTCTCATTTGCTCAAGAGCTGTTTTTATACAAAACAGTTGACACTACCGAGCTTTTTATGGAGGTACACTATCCTGAAAAAATGAATCCTTCAGAAGAATATCCAGCATTGGTTTTCTTTTTTGGCGGCGGCTGGAATTCAGGTAGCAGAGCGCAGTTTGAGCATCAAGCAGCATACTTCGCCAAAAGAGGATTAGTTTGTTTTTTGGTGGACTATCGAACCAAAAATGAGTATAAAACTTCTCCTTACGAATCAGTTTCAGATGCCAAATCGGCAATGAGGTATGTGCGTGAAAATGCAAGTAAATTTCATATTGCTCCAGATAAAATCATTGCTTCAGGAGGTTCTGCCGGTGCACATTTGGCAGCAGCTACGGGCTTGATCGAGGGATACAATGAACGTACTGATAACCTAGAAATCAGCCCTATTCCCAATGCCATGATACTTTTCAACCCGGTGATTGACAATGGTCCTGGAGGATATGGTTTCGAAAGAATTGGTGATCAGTACAAGGACTTTTCTCCTTTGCACAACATCAAAGCCGGTGCTCCTCCTACCCTGTTTTTGCTGGGTACCAAAGACAATCTTGTCCCAGTCGTGACTGCTCAGTATTATCAGATGGTCATGGAAAAAGTGGGAAGTCGATGTGAGTTGATACTTTACGAAGACCAACCTCATGGTTTTTTCAATTACACCAATTTTGAGTATTACAAAAAGACGGTTCAAGCATCGGATGATTTCCTTCAGTCTTTAGGCTATTTGCAAAAAGAGCCAAATGTGACTATAGAATAATTAGCTAAATCTATGTTGCAACAGCGTGACGAAAACCTAAAGTAAATTATTACCTGTTGTATAAGAACATGTGTAATTGACAGCATTTACACGAAGTGAATTTAATAGACGCTTTGAATCTCAAATAATCGCTAATGCTTTATCGCTTTCCTTCTTTCCTTTGGCAGACAAGACTATATTTGCACCTCGAAAAATCAACGATTAGATGAACTCATTCATAGAAGAATTACGCTGGAGAGGCATGCTTCAGGACATGACACCGGATATAGAAGAACACCTCACTAAAGGAATGGCTTCTGCATATCTTGGTTTTGATCCAACGGCTGATTCACTACATATTGGTCACTTAGTTGGAGTGATGACACTTTTACACTTCCAACGAGCTGGTCACAAGCCATTTGCTTTGGTAGGTGGTGCAACGGGGATGATCGGTGATCCTTCTTTCAAGTCGGCAGAACGTAATCTTTTGGACAAAACCACACTGGATCACAATATCTCTTGTATTCAGGACCAACTAGCCAAATTCCTTGATTTCGCTGGTTCTACTACAAACAAAGCCGAGTTAGTCAATAACTACGACTGGATGTCTGAGTTTAGCTTTTTGGACTTTATCAGAGACATAGGCAAGCACATCACGGTAAACTATATGATGTCCAAAGACTCTGTAAAAAGACGTCTAGAGGATGGAAATGGACTTTCTTTCACTGAATTCACTTACCAATTGATCCAGGGCTATGATTTCTATCATCTTTGGAAAAATGAGAATTGCTCTATACAGCTAGGAGGTTCTGATCAGTGGGGAAATATCGTCACAGGTACGGAATTGATCAGAAGAATGGGCGGCGGATCAGCTTATGCTTTGACTGTTCCTTTGATCACGAAGGCGGATGGCACCAAATTCGGTAAAACCGAAGGTGGCTCGGTTTGGCTAGATCCTGAGAAAACATCACCTTATGCATTCTACCAGTTTTGGCTGAATGTATCTGATGAGGATGCTTCAAAATACATTCGAATTTTTACGATTTTAGACCAATCAACTATCGAGAATCTGGAGAAAGAACATGCTGAAGCTCCCCATCTACGTACTTTGCAGAAGGAAATAGCAAAGCAAATCACAATCATGGTTCATGGCGAATCGGATTTTGAAATGGCAGTAAAAGCTTCTGATATTCTTTTTGGAAAGTCATCTACTGAAGATTTGGCAGCTTTGGACGAGCGTACCTTCCTTCAGGTTTTTGAAGGAGTTCCTCAGGTTCAGATAGACAAAACTGAATACACTTCCTTAGGCTCAATTTTGGATCTTTTTGGAGAGATTACTCAGGGAGTTGTATTTACTTCTAAAGGAGAAGCCAGAAAAATGATTCAAGGCGGAGGAGTAAGTATAAACAAAGAGAAGCTCAGTGATCCAAATGCAGCGATAAACTTGACTTTACTTCAAAATAAGTACCTACTGGTACAAAAAGGCAAGAAAAATTATTACATAGTGGAAGTGAAGTAAGTCAGTGATACTCATACGAAAAAAGGCTTTAGGAAATCCCTAAAGCCTTTTTTTATGAAATTAAGCTAAATATAAAGTGTGTAAATCTCAGTATTTGACCCAAGTTTAATATCTTTGATTTCAATTTTTGGAAAAAGTAAAAAACTCATGGCAGGAGAGAAAAATAAAGAAAAACTCATTTTAGATTCAGCTGTTTCATTATTCAAATCTAAAGGTTATTTGGCCACCAGAATGGAGGATGTAGCCAAATCTGCTGGGATAAGTAAAGGCCTCACCTACTTTTATTATAAAAACAAAGAGGATCTGTTTATGGCTTTGACCAAAAAAGCCTTCGATCAATTCAAGGATGAGTTCCGAGATGAATGGTCTAATAGAACTAAAGGAAAAAATGGGTTGGACATGATTTCTGACCTTTTAGTAAAAGTCGTTGTTTTTGCGAAAGCTAATCAAGTCTATTACGATTCTATTCTTAATTTTCTAGACCTTCTCAAGAAATACAACAACCCAGAAACCCGTAAGTTAATAGATCCGAAAACCTTGGAATCTGTTCACTTTCAGAAACTCCTAGAGATCCATCACGAGCCTGCTAAAATCGGGATTATGATGGTAAGTCAGGGAATTAAGGACGGAAGTATTCGTGCTGAACTTCAGCCAGACATCACCTTTTATACTATCTGGAGTATGATCATCGGCTATGAGAAAATGCTGGGACCTATAGAATACGAAGGAAAGGACCTTAAAATCCACTCCGAAAACTGGGAGCCGGGATTCCTTCGATTGATGCAGGAAATGCTAAAAGGCACTATTCAGGCAGCCAAGAAAACCACCGTGCAAACAAGTCTTTTCTAAATTCTAATTGATTCTCCAGCATCTCAATTAGCAGATTCTACAAACAATAATGGCTGTCGATATAGTATCGACAGCCATTATTGTTTGTAAGTATTGAGACTTGAAAATTTCTACTTATCAATGCACTTCTCCCATCATCCTTCTGATCAGAGGCTTCAGCAAGAATAGCAGTGCAGCAGATCCGAAGACCGTGTAAACGATCAACATGTATTGATCTGGCATTTGAGCAAGAGCCTCTTCAGTTCCGCCACTTGCCTCACCAGCAATCAGTCCAGCGATCAAATTACCTAGCGCTACTGACAAGAACCAGATACCCATCATTTGTCCTCCGTATCCTTTTGGCGCTAGCTTGGTTACCAAACTCAAACCTACTGGAGATAAGCTCAACTCGCCAAACGTATGTAGCATGTAGGTAATCAACAACCAGGTCGGAGCAGCCAAATCACCTGAAGCGGCAATTTTGGTAGCGAAATACATCACGAAAAAACCAATAGCTAGTAGTAAAAGTCCGAAGGTGAATTTCATTGGAGAACTTGGCTCCATGTTTCTTCTACCCAGCCAAACCCAAAGAGCTCCGAAGAACGGAGCGAAAATGATGATGAAAAGTGAATTAACAGATTGGAAATAACTGGTAGGAATCTCCCAACCTAGTATGGTTCTATCTGTAAAACGATCAGCGAAGAGATTCAAAGTAGATCCTGCTTGCTCGAAACCTGACCAGAACATTGCAGAAAACAAGAAGAGTATAGCGATTACCCCTACTTTGTTTTTATCAGCTTTATTCAATCCTCCGAAGGCAATAACATAACCTAAATAACCAAAAGCTACAAGAGCAATGACTGTACCCGATGCCCCTGCGATCGCTGATACATTGATAGGAATCACTCCCATAAATAGTACCCCAACTACAGCAACCAAACCAATTCCTAAATAGGTAACGATAGACTTAAGTTTCTTTTGACTAGACACCTCTTCTGCCGTCTCGAAAACTGGCACTTCTCCATGACCTTCTAATAAAGCACCTGATAGTTTATATTGAATCAATCCGAAAACCATCCCTAAACCCGCAAGGCCAAAGCCAAGGTGCATATCATAAGTAGCTAGTGTACCACAAGCAATCGGAGCTATAAAGCCACCGATATTTATCCCCATATAGAAGATAGAGAAACCTGCGTCCCGCTTCGTACTTCCCTTTGGGTAAAGCTGTCCTACAATAGAGCTAATATTAGGTTTCAAAAGCCCTGTACCCAATACAATCAATATCAAACCTAGAAAGAAGGATGAAGTATCAAGCGTACTCAATTCAGGTTTGATCGAGTGATCACCTGTAATCAAAGCCATCACACCTGGGAGAGCCATAGTAAAGTGACCTATAGCAATAATTATCCCTCCGTACCAAACGGATTTTTTCAGTCCAAAAAGTCTATCAGCAAGCCATCCACCAGGCAAAGCCAGCAAATAAACTCCCATAGTATATAAGCCATAAATAGCACCAGAAGTCTGATCATCGAAGCCCAGTCCGCCTTCAGCTACTGCCATGGTCATAAATAATATGAGCAAGGCACGCATGCCATAGTAACTGAATCTTTCCCACATTTCTGTGAAAAATAGTGTCATCAGTCCTTTTGGATGGCCGAAAATAGTTGGCCCATCAAATTCAGGAGTAAGTTGTTTTTCCAAGGATAGTTTTATTTGGGTGAAATCAATTTTACAATGATAAACCTTTTTAGCCCTTGTTTCCAAAGTTAAAGCCGCTGAATTGTAGGCTAATCACTAAATAGTCCACTATTGTAAAACTGCGGGTAATTCAGTAGCAATTACATAAAAAATCGTTGCCAAATAAAAAGTTGTTTTTAACCTGCAATCGATTGTATTTAAAAATAAAGCACATTTTATTGTTTTATGTAGAGGAGATTTTACTAGTTTTGTGAAGACAATTTTCAGATTGTAAACCCAAATATGTATGCAGGAACTAGATCTGGACACCCAGACTTCTCCCCTGGCTTTTCTTAGCCCTACAGCTTTTAGAAAAGTTCACACCAATCTTCCACCAGCAGAACTGGTGGAAATTGCTTTAGCGCGAAATGAAGGAAAACTCACTTCTACTGGCGCTCTGATGGCTGACACCGGTAAATTCACCGGTAGGTCCCCAAAAGATCGGTACATCGTCTTAGATGATAAAACTAAAGACGCAGTCTGGTGGGGTGATATCAACATCCCTTTTGATACCGAGAAATTCCATTTGCTTCTGGAGAAAATGAAAGCATTTTTGGCTGACAAAGAACTTTTTGTCCGTGATGCTTATGCTGGAGCAGATGTGAATCATCGCCTCAAATTGAAAGTGATCAACACCAAGGCTTGGCATAATCTCTTTTGCCATAATATGTTCTTGAGGCCATCCGAGGATGAATTGAAAAATTTCGAACATGATTTCATGATCATATGTGCACCGGAATTTGAAGCTAATCCTGAAACTGATGGTACAAAAAACCCAAACTTTGCCATCTTAAATCTCAGCGAACGAATCATCCTGATCGGCGGAACGGGCTATGCAGGAGAAATGAAGAAAGGAATTTTCTCTGTTCTCAACTTCATCCTTCCTCATGAAAAAAATGTGCTCTCTATGCATTGCTCAGCAAATGTAGGAACACAAGGAGATACTGCGATCTTCTTTGGTCTTTCAGGCACGGGCAAAACAACACTATCAGCAGATCCAAAAAGAAGTCTAGTTGGTGACGACGAGCATGGCTGGACAGAGAATGGTATTTTCAATTTCGAAGGAGGATGCTACGCAAAGGTCATTGATCTCAGCAAAGACAAGGAACCTGAAATTTGGGATGCTATCAAATTTGGTTCAATTGTAGAAAATACCCGATTCAAAGGAAATTCCAGAGAAATAGATTTTGCAAACAAGTCCGTCACTGAAAACACAAGAACGGCTTATCCTATAGATTTCATTTCTAATGCCTTGAATCCATCGATTGCAGGCATTCCTAGGAACATATTTTTTTTGACTGCAGATGCATTTGGGGTGATCCCTCCCATCTCTAAATTAAATAAAAGCCAGGCCATGTATCATTTCATTTCGGGTTACACGGCAAAAGTAGCGGGCACTGAAATGGGAGTCACTGAACCGAAATTAACATTTTCAGCTTGTTTTGGAGCGGCCTTCTTACCTCTTCATCCAACAGAATACGCTAGTCTATTTGGTAAGAAAATGGAAGAGCATGACACTAATGTGTGGTTAATCAACACTGGCTGGACTGGGGGTTCTTATGGAGTAGGTTCTCGAATGAAACTAGCTTACACTAGAGCCATGATTACAGCTGCTCTTGAAGGGAAGTTAGATAAGGTCGATTACAAACAACATCCAGTTTTCGGAATGGATGTACCTCAGGATTGCCCAAATGTACCTTCGGAGATTCTTAACCCGAAAACTACTTGGGAGGATAAAGAGGGGTACGATAAACAAGCAAGAGAACTTTCAGCTGCATTTAAAAAGAACTTTGAGAAATTCAAGGACTTTGCTTCTGAAGATATTTTGATGGGAGCGCCACTTTAAAAAGATCTATAAATGAGATGATTGATTAGATATAAAACGAATGATTTACAGATCATTATCTCTAATTATACTAAAAAAAAGAGTCCCGCACGTGTGGGACTCTTTTCGATAGTACGAGCGAAAGATTTTCGCTCGTACATTAATTAACTCATCAACAATTCTATTATTTGAGCTGGTGCTTGCACCTCCTCAACCTTATCATCCGCGATCTGTTTTCTCAATTCGTATTCTAACTCGAAGATCAAACCGGAGACAAATACCTTATCCATTCTCAAATCGCTTTCGAAGGACGCGTACTTTCTTTTACCTGTCAGATCTATTCCATATTGTTGGAAAACCTTTGAGATTTTGCGTAAATCAGTATAATTTTTCATTGGGTATGTAGTTAAATAACCCTTGCTAATCGTGATGACCAGCAAGGGTCGTGTATTCTATTTTAATCTAAACGTAAGCGGCTGCTTCGGATTCAAACTCTTCAATATTTGTGTCTTCAAGCTCTATTACCTTCTTTTCGCCCTTACCTATTTTCGCCATAAATCTGTCGAACAAATAATAAATCACAGGTACAACGATCAAGGTCAGGAACATGGAAGAAAGCAATCCACCGATGATCACCCAGGCTAAGCTGTTTTTCCACTCTGCTCCAGCACCGGTGGCCAAAGCAATCGGCATCATACCAATCACCATCGCTATCGTAGTCATCAGAATCGGACGGAATCGGATCTTCACAGACTTCTCAAGAGCAGCCTTCACCTCTACTCCTTCTTCTTTCAACTGATTCGTGAAATCGACCAAAAGAATCGCATTTTTTGCAACTAATCCCATCAACATAATCAGACCCATGATAGAGAATATACTGAGCGTTCCTTTAGTAAGCGCCAAGGCCAGCAATGCTCCAATCAGTGCCATAGGAAGTGAGAACATCACTACTAGCGGATAGACATAGGAATCATAAAGAGCAACCATGATCAAATAAATTAAGATAATCGAAGCCAATAAGGCTATGCCTAAAGAGCCAAAACCTTCCGCTTGATTTTTCATATCTCCATCATAGTTGATTTGAACCTGCTGAGGAAGATCCATCGCTTCAATAGCTGCGGTCAATTCTGCACCTACCGTTCCCGATGGAACTCCAGCAACTTGTGAGGTGATTTTTACAGAAGAAACTCTATCTCTACGTTCCAACTTAGTTGGACCTTCAGACTGATTTACTGTTGCAAACTGCTCTAGCTTCACCAGTTTCCCACTTCTATTTAAGAACGTAAGGTTCTGAACATCTGAGATAGACTTTCTGTCAAACTCATTCAACTTTACCAAGATGTCATATTCGTAATCACCGTCAGTATATTTGGAATCATCGTTACCATTGAAAGCTACTTGAAGTGCTCCACCTACCATATCCATGGATAGTCCAAGCTCATTCATTTTGAAGCGATCTACTTCTACTCGGATCTCTGGGTTTCCATCTTCAAGTGAACTTTCGACTTTACGAGTACCTTTCAATCCCGCTAAAATCCCTTCAATTTTCTCAGAAACGATCTGAATAGAATCTTTGTCTGGACCAGAAACAATTACCTGTATCGGTGCATCATTCGCTGTACCCATGATAGAGATTGGAACACCGGTATACTCTGCACCCGTGATATGCTCTTCCAGGTAGTTTTCTAGGTTTCTTGCATAGTCAGGACCAGACATTGATCTAAACTCAGGTTCTACCAATTTCACCAAAATCTCAGAAGTAAATGGAGAGGATTGAGAACCTGTGAACTGACCACTCGCCACACCTACCGTAGTAAATACTTCTGTGACTTCCGGTAGTGTTCTTAGGTAATCTTCCACTTCACGAGTTTTGAAGTTAGTCTGCTCTAGCGTTGCATCTTTTGGAAGCTCTAGTCTAAGCAAGAATTCACCTCTATCTCCTTCAGAAACGAATTCTGAACCGATAAAACCTTTGATCACAAGGAAGAAAGAGGAAATAAATAGAACTACAGTAATTCCTAACAAAGCTGCCTTATGTGCAAAACCCCATTTCAAAATATCTATCATCCAATCAACAAAAGCATCCAAACCAGCTTCAAATCCATAGACAATTTTCCCAAAAAAGGAGTTTTTATCTAAATGTTCGAGCTTTGAAAATCTCGAAGTCAGTAGCGGAATCAAGGTAAATGCAACTAATAAACTGATCAGCGTAGCTGTAGCCACGGTGATACTAAATTGTGCCAAAATACCTCCAATCAATCCTCCTGTCATAGCTAGTGGCACGAATACCACGATAATAACCAAGGTGATAGATACTACAGTGGCACCGATTTCACGCACACCATCGTAGGATGCCTGAGCGATGGTTTTACCCATTTCCAGGTGACGATATATGTTTTCAATAACCACAATCGCATCATCGACAAGGATACCTACCACAAGGGAAAGGGCCAGTAATGACATCAAGTTCAGAGTAAAACCTGCCAAGAACATTACGGTGAATGTTGCCACAATAGATGCTGGAACTGCCACCATTACGATGATAGCATTTCGGATACTATGCAAGAACAATAGCATAATCAAAGCCACCAATACAATAGCAATTATCAAGTCTGTAATCACATGATTTGCTGCCTCCAAAGTAAATTCAGATGTGTTTTGAGAAATCTGGAATGAAACTCCTTCTTTAGTATAGGTTTGTTCTAAAATATTAAGTTCCTTGACCAACACATCAGAAACCTCAACTGCATTCGCGTCAGACTGCTTTTGCACGGTAAGACCAATGGCCGATTTACCGTTTAACCTGGTCAAAATATCTTCGTCCTTATAGGAATCTTCTACCTCTGCTACTTCTTTCAACTGGATTGGAGATTCATCCGTACGGTAGGCAATCACTAGGTTTTCTATATCCTGAATAGTCTGAAACTTTCCTGCAAGGCGTATCAAAACCTGCCCTTCATTGTCCTTCAATCGGCCAGTAGGAAAATCTAGGTTACTCGCATTGATTGTTTGCGCGACGCTGATTGGTGAAATACCGTAGCCATCCAACTTGTTTCTATCCAAGTTTACTTTGATCTCACGTTCAGTACCGCCTAGCATATTCACTTGGGCAACACCTTTGATTTGAGCCAAAGAAGGCTGGATCTTATTTTTAATCAAATCATAGAACTCCGAAGGGTTCAGATCTGAATAAACTGCCAATTGCATAATAGGCAAATCATCCAAGTCAAACTTACCCAAACTTGGAGGGTCAGCATCCTCAGGAAGATCTCCCAAGATAGCATTGATTTTACGCTGCGCATCTTGCATGGAATAATCTACATCAGCTCCAGCTTCCAGCTCAATAGTGATAATAGACACACTCTCCTGAGAGATAGAATTCATGGATTTGATGCCTTCGAGAGAAGCTACAGCATCCTCAATCTTTTTAGTCACGGATGTTTCCACCTCCGAAGGCGCTGCTCCAGGATAGACCGTAGAAATGGTAACCACATTGGTTTCCATTTTTGGTAAAAGCTCGTATGACAGTTGTGTATAGGAGAAAATCCCCATCAAAGTCAATACGGTAAACAGTACGACCACCATGGTCGACCGTTGTATGGATATTTTAGTGATTTGCATAGTTTACTGAACTTTGACTTTTGTCCCCTCTTTCACATTGATCAAACCTGAAGCGATCACTTCGTCACCGGCTTTTAGACCTTCCAAGATCTCTACAGATCCATCATCCAAAGGCTTGATTTTCACTTTCTGATAAACCGCTACTCCGTCTTTGATCAAGTAAACTCCTGGATCTTTTAAGCTTCCAGAGATAGATTTTCTGTCAATCTTCAGTACTTTTTCTTCCTGAGAAAATTCAAATTGAGCTGTCCCAAACATACCTGGCTTGATTTGATCTTGATTTTTGCTATTCATGATCAACTCTACTTCATATTTAAATGATGCATCAGCCATATCGGAAATAAAATTCACCTTTCCGGTAAACTCCTGAGCAGAGATTGCATTCACTCTTACCTCGATCTGATCACCTTTCTTTACTTTGGCGATTTCGCTTTCAGTGACGTTCACCGCTAATTTCAATGGATTCTTATTGATGATATCTGCCAATGGCATTCCTGGACTTACCAGTGTTCCCAATTCGTAATAGTCTTCGTTGATAAAACCGGCAATAGGTGCAGTCACCTGCGTATCGTCCAGTCTTTTCTTCAAAGCACCTAATTGAGCATCAGCAATTTTGAAAGCATTCTCATTTTCTTCCAATTGCTTCTTAGTGATCGCATCTGTTGACGCTAGGTTTTCAAAGCGTTTCAAGTCTTTCTCTGCTTGATCTCTATTCAGTTTCGCGATAGTATATTCAGAGCGGATTAGACGATCATCAATCTGCACCAGCAAATCTCCCTTACGTACGTAATCACCTTTTCTTCGTTGGATCTTTATAATCGCTCCAGAAGTCTCAGACATGAGTTTCAATTCCTGAGATGGTTCAAAAACCCCGTTTGCTTGAAAATTCCTGTTGACAGTTTTCTCCTCCACCTTCTCAACAGTCACAGAGATATATTCGCTGGACTTCATGGCAAGCGTAGCAGCTTCATTCATTTCAGTCTTGTTGTTGTATAGCGTGAAAGCTACTGCTCCTACTCCTACCAGAAGTAAGGCTATGATGATTAACTTTTTCATGTGTTTATATATGTTTTTATGGTCACCCCGATTAATCGGGGCAGGCTATGGAATCTCGCATGGCTGATAACAATCCCAGTGTGGGGCGCCTGAGACGTGCACGATTTCATTGTTGGTATGAGTTTTCGGTTACAATAAAAGATTAGAGATTTTTCCAGTTGAATTAAGAATCTCCAATTGAGCGATCCGAACCTGAATTATTTGATTGTTAAAGTTGGCTTTTGCTTGTCTCTGCGTAGTCTCAGCATCCAGCAAGTCCGTAAGTGGACTTAATCCCTCTTTGTAAAGCAAGGTTGTTTCGCTAAACACATCATCTGCGAGGTCTAGATTGCTATCCAGAGAAGCTAGCGTATTCAGAGAATTGTAGTATTTGTTCAATGCATTTTTGTATTCCAATTCTGCCGCATCTTCTGCTTGAAGACGATCTAGGCTTAGCTGTTGAGCATTGACTTTTGATTGAGCAGCTTTGTATTTGGTTTGCATCCCATCAAAAATCGGAATCTGCAATTTTAAGCCGATTAAAAATCCCTGATACCAAACTTTGTTCTGGCTTAGAAAATCAAAATTCTGAGAGAAAGCATTTTTGTTGAAATCAGCAAATCCAACCAACTGAGGCTGATGAGCTGCTTTGATGTTTTTGTATTCGTACTCATACAGCTGCTCTTGAACGCCCAAGACTTGGATATCCTTTCTATCAAATAGGTTGAATTCCTGAATTTGGAAATCTTTCACTTTCTCATCCATATCAGCTACTGATTGATCAAGATTAATCTCAGTACCTATAGGAATACCCATTAATAACTTCAAATAACCTTCTTGCTGAAAAATTGCAATCTCAAGGTTATCCAATTCACTTCGAATGGAAGTCAAATTCACCTTCACACGATTTAGATCCACTTTGCGCGCTAGATCATTGTCGTATTGAGATTGAAGAATTTTCTCAAGGCTTTGTAACTGGTCGATATTTGCCTGCAAATTTTCCTTCTGAAGTTCCAATTGAATCACCCCTAAGTAATTCAAAGAGATTTCGTGAATTACATCTTGTTCAGATTGCTCAGACAAAATTCTGTAAAACTCCTCCCCTGTTTTTGCTGCTTTCAAACCTATCAAATAGGAATTACTGAAAATCAACTGATTCAATTCAAAACCAGCTTTCAAAGACTGGGGAACACCTAAAGAAATCACCTGAAGTTCATTGGGGTCTCCTCCAAAAATCCCTCCTGGCACCGCCTGTGGGAATACATCCAAAAAGTTGTTGTACTGCCCGTAAGCAGAAAACTGGGGAAGACCAGCTCCTCTGATTTCGTTTCTCTGATACTTCGCCTTCTCTTCATCAAGTATGGCTTTCTTCAGCGTTCGGTTGTTCTCCAAACCGATCTGTATACTCTCTTTCAATGTAAGCGTATCTGGAAGTGTAAATTCCGGCACTGTTTCCTGCCCCATTGCCATTATTGGAGCTATTAAGAAAAATGCATACGTTAAATACTTCTTTAACATGTCTGAATACTAGTTGGTTATAAAATATATAGTTGGTTCTGTTTTTTATGAACTAATTGTTCAAATTTTTTTATACTTGTTGTTTTTTAAATCGATCAAACAAGGCTGGAATTTCCTTTTTGAAAAAACCTAAGAAATCGGAGAAGTCTCTCATTCTACAATTAAATTCAGGATTTTTATTAGTTCTAACTTCCAACACTTCATCAATAAACTTTTGAATCTCCGCGATGTTTTCAAGCTCCTTCTCAAAGTCTTCTCTCCAATCACTCACCTTCATGGCAAAGTATCTTTTCCGGTCACCGGGACGGGTGGAATAAACACAGCGACCTTTGGCCTGAAGAAAAGTCAGAGCATTACTTACAGCGCTTTTACTTACACCAAGATTCTCTACGATTTCGTCAAACGAAACTTCGCCTTCCTCATGAACCAAAAGCAAGCCTATAATTCTCCCTACTAATGGCTGCATTCCCTTATGCTCATGGAATACACCAATTCTTTCGATCAGTTCCTTATGTTTTTCAGTTAAAATCATCTTCAAATAATTTGGGTTATGCTCTGACAACGGCACAAAGATAGCATAAGTTCAGTTAGTTCTGCAAATACAGAACCAATAAAAATTTCATTTATATAGAGCGCAGAGGTAATTCACTGAGTTAGAATTAGATAATCACCGATGAATCAATTTTCAATCCTATTCACTGGTGTTTGGATTACTAATTTTCTTTATTTCTGGAGTAGCCATGCCTTGACTGTGGGGTTGTAGAGGTGCTGTAAGTTTGGCGACTATTGGAGCAGGTGCATGCACCTACCCTTGTTGGCACAGTGAAGGAAGCTGAATTAAGTGCAAGTTCCGAAGTGATCGCATTGTGGATTGTAGCAGGAGTGGTAAGGACCATTGTCTGACATATAAAAAATGGCATCTCCAATCCACATCGAAAGTTCACAGAGTAGTTTGCAATATTTTCGATTGATATCCTGCCTAATCAAAAAGCAAAATATCGGGAGCAGTACCACCTTTATACCTTTTCCAGTATGATAGATAGGATAAACAAAACCACTGACTTCAAAATCAATTTAAATGATTGATACTAAGTAAGCTATACATCCCCATATAAATCTCACTGTCACAATTCAGAACAGTATTTTTGTTCAAAATCATTCAAACAGTACAAATGGAATAAAATATTCCAGCCAATAATTCGTCTACTATTCAGATTATTTCTTCTGAAACCACTTAAGACATACGTATCTTGACTTTACGATTTCTCTCCATACTCCTGTTTTTTATCTCGAATTCACTGGTAGCTCAAACCTGGATTCCTTCTGATTACAATCGCTTTACACCTGCCCAATTTTTCCAGCTTGCGGCGGTAAACCAAACCATCAATTACAAAAAACTAGACAGAGGTTTGCTGCAAGCAGCGATGTTCCACCTGACAAATGAGGAAAGAATCAAATATGGTCTTAAGCCATTCACTCATTCAGATGCTATGGAAAAGGTCGCCTCCGAACATGCCAATGACATGGTCAATTACAACTTCTATTCACATGTCAGCAGAGTAAAAGGCAAAAAAAACATAGGTGACCGATTTGCTCTTGAAGGACTTAATCGAATGCTTATAGGCGAAAACATCAGTTCAAGCATAGGCTTGCAATATCAGGATGGCAGGAAAATCAATATTCCACGCAGTGGTGGAATGTATACCTACGCCAATTCTACTCGGGAGGTGATACTTCCTCATACCTATTTGAGCTATGCACGTGAAGCGGTACAACTCTGGATGAATTCGCCTTCGCACAGGAAAAGTATTTTGAATCCGAATTTCGAGCAACTTGGATGTGGGTCTCAGGTCTTCAGCAATCGGGAATTTTTCAATGTCCCCTATTTAATGGGTGTTCAATGCTTTGGCAGCGAAAAATAACTGAGTTTTCAACAGAAACTTCCTAGACACATAGGGTAAGGAAGGCTCTTTACATATGATTTTTTGTATTTTTTGTTGGATTACCTCCTTTAAAAGGGGAAATTACCTGAAACAAAACAATAAAATTATGTTAGATCAATTGATGAAATTGGCAGATGGGCCGCTCCAAGAAATGCTGGCTGGTATGAATCAGAACCAATCTGGTGCCTCTGCAGAAATACTGAAAGACACCATCACTTCCAGCCTTCAAAAACAAGTTGCCTCGGGTAATATAAGTGCAATTCAAGAAATGTTCTCTGGTAAAGAGACTTCTCCTGGTGACTCCGTAATCAATAATCTACAAGGTGATGTATCTGAGAGCCTGATAGAAAAATTAGGAATATCTAAGGAGCAGGCCATGGGAATCGCTGCGGCGGCTTTACCAATGATTATGAATTTCTTTAACAAAAGAGTGAATGATGCTCCACAGGATAATAATGACATTATGTCGTCAGTTGTATCCTCGTTGCAGGGCGGTCAGGGAAACATTAATGCTGGTGATCTTCTGGGTTCATTGCTTGGTGGAAGCGGAGGAGGAAATGGTGGAATGGATTTAGGCGGCTTGATGAATATGGGCAAAGGACTATTCAAGTAGAACTCAAGACTATTATTTTCATAAGTTTCTCCCTACATCAACATGTTCAAAATCAAACTCCTTCTAAGCATTGCACTCTTAGCTGTTCTTGTAACAACTGTAAATGCACAGAGTATTAAACCCCAAAAAATGGATTTACCTGAGATGGATCTTTCGTCTCAAGTATTGGGAATTCTGAATGACACTAAGGGTCTGGATCTTAATTCGGATCAAAAGGATAAACTTAGTCAAGACAACTCAACTTTTGTAGACAATCTAATGAAGCTGAATAGCAGTGAGGCTTCTGAAGAAGACAAAAAAGCTGGATTTCTAAAGATGAAAAACAATAGATCCAAGTTACTAACTAGTCTACTTGGTAATGACCTTTTCAAAAAATACTCAAAACAGGTATTGAAATCTATCAGCCCGTTTAAGAGTAAACTAGGCCTGGCAGCCTTAGCTTTTTAAGTAAGCAGAAATCTTAAAATCAAAAGCCGCAGCGATTTGGTCACTGCGGCTTTGCTATACAACTATAAATTAGATTTTAGGCAATTTCCATCCATTGTGATAATGAGCTTTCATTAGATCATTGGCAGCCGAAGATGTAAACTTATTTTTCTCTGCATTCCAATATACCTTCTCTCCAGTCTTGTATGCAATGTTACCCATCTGGGCGTTTATCGCTGCTATACTACCTGTTTGAATCGCGCAGTTCAGCAATTTAGGATCGTTGGCAGTCACCGCTTCCACAAAGTTTACAGCATGAAGATCTAAGGCATTTCCTACTCCTTTGGTATGAGGAACTTCGGCGACTTTATTTACTCGCTCGCCGTCTTTGCTTTCAGTTTCAGGGATTACTTTCCACCCCCCTCTATTCACCACCAGCGTAGCATTGTTGCCAATGAAGGCAATTCCTTCTGTAGTACCGTAGTTTCCACCATCAATACCAGTAGCATGCTCCCAAAGCATATTGAAACCTTCGTATTCATATACGGTCTGTAAGGTATCGGGCGTCTCTGATGCATCATCAGGATAAGCAAACTTACCGCCAGAGGCCATCACAGATTTGGGAGCACTTACACCCATTGCGAAAAGCGCAATATCGATTTCATGTACTCCCCAATCCGTCATCAATCCACCTGCATAGTCCCAAAACCATCTAAAATTGAAATGAAAACGGTTGGGATTGAATGGCCTTTCCGGTGCAGGACCTAGCCACATTTTATAATCTACTCCTGCTGGCGCTGGTCCATTTGGCAAAACAGGCACAGGTTTCATCCATCCTTGATATGCCCAACATTTGACCAAACGAATCTTTCCAAGTTTGCCCGATTTCACATAGTCGATAGCTTCCGCGTACTGAGATCCAGATCGCTGCCATTGTCCTACCTGAACAATTTTCCCGTAGCGTTCCTGAGCTTTCACCATCAGCTGGCATTCTTCAATCGTATTGGCAATTGGTTTTTCTACATACACATTTTTGCCTGCCGATACGGCATCGCACATGATCAGGCAATGCCAATGATCAGGCGTGCCTACAATCACAATATCGATATCAGGATCCTCCAGGAGCTTTCTATAATCTTTGTATTGCTTGGGGCGATTTCCCCGGAGTTTGAACACATCCTCCGTTCTCTGATCGAGTACGCTTTGATCCACATCCGCTAGCGCTACACAGTTTACCTGAGGCATTTTGAGATGTGCGTTCATATTGGACCAGCCCATTCCTTTACAGCCTATGAGGCCATAATTTAATTGATCTGAGGGTTTAATTTTTCGGGTAAACCTCCCGAAATCTGCGGCTGTGAGAATGTTAGGCATGCCTAACCCCGCTCCTAGCAACATGGTATTTTGGATAAATTTTCTTCTTGAGGACATAGTATTTTGGGTTGTTAAGTTGAAAAAAAGATGAATCGATCTCAAAGAAAAAAAGTAAGTAATTTTGGCAACAGAGCACCTAACTACTTACTTTTCATTTATTTATAAAACGGATATTTTCCGATCTTATCTCGCATTATAGCTCTCTTACCCAGATATTTCTGAATCTAACAGGGTTACCGTGGTCTTGAAGCTTGATAGCCAATTTCTCAGGATGCGCCTTGTAATTTGGAATACCAATGTATTCGGTAGGGCCTTTTAGAATCACGTGATTTTGAACCAAAACACCATTCATCAGCAAAGTGACCGTAGCTGGAGAAGTCAAAATTCCATCCTTATTGAAACGAGGAGCTTTGAAGATGATGTCATAATAGTTCCACTCGCCAGCTGGTCTCAATGCCATTGCTAGTGGAGGATGCTGCTTGTAAATACTTCCAGCTTGGCCGTTTGTATATGTTTTGCTCTCGTAGCTATCCAATACCTGTACCTCGTAAATACCCATCAAGAAGAAACCTGAGTTACCTCTACCCTGGCCTTCGCCTACGATTTCGGTTGGCGCAGACCACTCTACGTGATATTGGGCATCGCCAAATGGCAACTTGGACTGTATATCACCTTTTCCTTTGGTAACTACCAATTCACCGTTTTCAATAGTCCAAGCCGCTGGACTTGAACCATCCTTTGCACTTACAAAACCATTCAGACTAGTACCGTCAAAAAGCACTATCGCATCAGAAGGCGGTGCAGTATTGTGTGCGCCTGGAGTTACTTTAGGAGGCACTGGTGTATAAAATTCCGTAGCCTCAGGCTTCATCGGTGGTGGAGTTTTCTCTTGGGCGTTTGCCAAAGAACTCATAGTCAATGCACCAGCTGTAAAAGCTAGTGTTAAGATTCTCATGTTCATAGGTTAGATTATTTAGGGAAAAGAACTTAGGAGGATAAATTACTCCAATTTACCTTCAATCAAAAAACCATTGATGGATTTTATGAAACAGAAGATAGATTCATTGGCTTTTCAGAAAAAAATCCAAACTTCTAAAAGTCATTAAAATGGGTTGCGGAATTACATTTTAAGCTGGTGCTCAAGACTCAAAAAATAAATCATTTTAGGTTTTATGTATATCCGCTTTTCTGCCAGTAAAGCGATTAAAGCATCCCAGAATTTGGTAAAGATTTGCATTTAGGCCAATTCGGTCACCGGTCTTCCGTCCTATAAAGCAAAGAAACTATGGCTACTGGCATCATTACGGCTAATCAGATTAGGTTTTTACTAGTTCTAGTGTTCCTATCGAGTGTATGATAAGGTGATTTTACCAGATAATTCCCCACTAGGTGTGTCCATACTTACGTCATGGATGGTCACCAGTTCATTTTCAGTGACTTTGAGAAGGGTGTAATTCAACTCGTTCCCATTATTATCCAATAAGACCAAGTTATCGTCTTCCAACATCCATATACCAGATCCATTGTCATATTCGCCCACAAGTTTCTGGTAGGTCCCATCTTCATTGAGATTCAAAGTACTAGTCAAATGTCTTGCTAGTCCCCCGTCAATGGTAGCTACCAAGTCCGGTCCTGTACCTTTGACAAACATATGATCACTTCCTTTCCATTTGCCAACTAATTTTCCTTCCAGGCTTCCACCACAGGAAAACATACTGAACAATAAAATCAGCATGGAAATACTCAATAAAAAAGTAGGCTTGCCGTGACTTGATGGGTGATGTTGGTTCATTGATTGAATTCCTGAATACATATGGCGAAACTAATTATTTTGCTTAGAAACAAAAAAAACATCCGAAGAAGCTCCAGATGTTTTTTCGACTAATTAAAACTTAACTTAGTTTAAATCTAATAGGCAATCTCATTCTCGAATTTACTGATACTCCTTTTTGAGAACCTGGAGTCCAATTCGGTGCATTTTCTATTGCTCTAACTGCTTCCTCATCAGCACCGCCTCCAATTCCTCGAAGTACTTCTACATCTGAAAGACTGCCATCAGAATTGACCGTAAACACTAGGATCACAGTTCCCTCAATTCCTAAAGTTCTGGCCTGCGCTGGATAAGTTAAGGTTTCGCTTAGATAGGCATTCCATCCTGCCATCCCTCCTACAGGATCTGGTTGCTTTTCTACAACATCATAAATTGGCTCGCCGTCTTTACCATTTTCCATCACTCGTGCTGTTATGTCAGAAGGCCCTATTTTTACGACTTCCTTCACACCATTCATAGTCGGCCCTTCTATATCTTCTTCAGGCGTTATTTCGCAAGAAAATACGAAGAACAACGCCGCCAATACAGGAATCGCAAGCAGGAACCTACGCATTTCCCTTTTCTGGGATTGTGGTTTACTCATCATAATAATTCGTTTTTTGGTTTGAAATTGGTTGAAATTATTCATGAAATGCCAGCCCTGCCCTCCAGTGATCATCTGAAGCAATAGTCCGGAATATTCTCTTTTGGAATAAGTAGATGTCACGCCTTGATCCGCTTGATATTCATGCACTTCTCTAAGTGATCTTTCAAACTGGTAAATCAAAGGATTGAACCAAAAGATGATTTTAGCGAACTGGATCAACAACAGATCCCAGCTGTGCTTCAAGCGTACATGAACTGACTCGTGTAGGACGATTTGTCTTTGTTCAGATCTGTCTGGATTGAAGTCAGGCAGCAAAATGTAACTGAAGAAGGAAGCCGGAATGAACTTAGGATGAACCGCTATCCAGTAATCCTGATAGCGCATCAATTTGGACTTCCCCAGCAATCGCTGGGAAGTAAAAAATCCCAAAATCAAATGCACAGTCATCACAACTACTCCCGCTAAGTAGGTGTAAAAAAGTATTTCCTGCCAAGTAAAGCTTACTGCTTCCTGAGCGACTTCTTTGCCTACCAGGAATTCAGGAAGAGTTATTTCTCCAGTACCCAATGAGGTGATTCCAAGCTTAAATGAAAGCATAGGAATGATAAATGAAAGCATCAACATACCTATCAAAATCACACGATTCAACGTGAAAAACGTCAATTCACTCAAAACGATTCGGTAAAAGAGCTCCGTGATGGCAACACAAATACTTGCTTCAAGTAGATATATTAGGATAGCATTCATGACTCTGTGGGCTTGTCCATATCATCGATCATGTTCTGTAAATCTTCAATTTCCTTGTCAGAAATCTTATTTTCCTTCACCATGAAAGAGAGGAAATTCCCCACCGAACCTTCGAAATAATGTTTAACCAATTGATTAACACTTCTCTTGCTGTAGTCAGCCTGTGAGATCAATGGGAAATATTGGTGCGTGGTGCCGTAAGCTTTGTGATCCAAATAGCCTTTCTTCTCAAGTAGCTTAATAGAAGACGCCAAGGTGGTATAAGGCGGCTTCGGATCTGGCAGTTCATCAAGAACATCTCGGACAAGCGCTTTTTCGAGTCTCCAAAAAATTCGCATGATCCTTTCTTCGTTGTTATTTAATTCGTCCATATCCCTAAGGTAAAAACGAATTTTTAATAATCCTACGAATATTTCGTATTACTACGATAAAAATAATAGATTAAAAAATAAATGAATGTCTTAACCAGATTATCCCCCAGAATTTAAGTCAAATAATTACCAGTAAGAAAACCGAAGTATCACGTAGCAATGGCTCTCACAAGTTCTAAATAACCTTAGTAAACTTATTAGCAGAAAAAACTAACTACGATGATTCTGCTATCAGACAATCAGTCATCCTTCCCTTCAATTGCTACTGATTCTGTCAAAATGGAAGCAACGCTAAAATACCCTAAGGCATCGGAGGTTCCAGAAATCACCCTAATGTTTGTATCTGGATTTTGAGGTGGAGGACTAAAAAGCCCACCATCGTTATAAAGTAAACTTACTAACTGAGTGAAGTAATCGTAAGGCTCCTTATTCAATCTATATAGTTCCAGTCGCACCTTATCCCCTTCTGCAAAATCGTAGTTCAACTCCAGACCATTTTCAAAAAAAGTTAGCCCAAATGTGTCATCAAAAAGTAAGTAGTCATCACGATCATTCTTCAACGTATCATTTTCTATCACACGGATACGATAGTAATTGTTTTCTTGATAGGGGATTTTACCGTACACTTTAATATAGTATCCTTCATCTCGAAATAATCTCTCTTTTTCGTATTTATAAGTGAGGCTATCTACAATAGGCGGAGCAAGCATATCTCCAGTTGCAGTAAATTGATTATCCTTCCACTGAATAAACAACTGGTAACTCTCTCCTATTTCAGCCCTTTTAGTCGTTTCAACAGGTATATAGCTTAGGTTTCCTTGATTAAAACGAAATGGAATTACCTCTTTACTTCGTGTATTAATGATAAACACCTTTGCGTCTTTCACCACACTGATTTCCGTGTTGTCTAAATAATTTTGCGCTAGCGTAATCTTCACTTCATTATAGAATGGCCTATCTGACCAGATTGCCTCAATAACTGGAACAGTAGAATCAATTCTACCCAAAGGAAGGTTAACTTCTTCTTGACAGGAGAAACTAGCGATTGCTAAAAGTATAATGCAAATTCTCTTCATGTTAGAATTGGAAATTATAGGTGATCGATGGCAAGAAGGTAAAGAGGTAAGTCATGACAACTCCTTGTCTGGAAGTCATTATTGGCCCATCTTCAGCACCACTATATTTGATATTATCATTGTAGATCTCTCTGAATTCATACGCAAATGGATTCTTCCTACCGTACAGATTGTAAATACTAAAGTTCCAGCTGCCTTTCCATTTTCTTCCCTTGTCGGCATTTTTCCAAGTGACGGAAGCATCCATTCTATGGTAATCAGGGAATCTATCCTCATTCCTATACTTAGAATAAAGTGGGACTGATTGCAAATCAACATTATAAAGGCCAATCGGGAATGAAACCGCCTGTCCTGTAGTATAAATGAAGGTTAAACCTGCTGACCAAGAAGGAGAAAACTCATGGTTCAGCACCAAAGTAACATCATGCGGACGGTCATAGCGTGGGTTGTATTTCAATCCCTCAGAAACTCCAGGAGTTTTACGCCAAGATCGAGACCAGGTATAAGCCAGCCAACCTGTGGTCTTACCTACATTTTTGCGCAGCATAAATTCCGTACCATACGCCCATCCATTTCCTTTGAGGATTTCGGTCTCTATTTTATCAGTAAATAGAATTTGAGCACCATTTCTCAAGTCAATGATATTCTTGAAATCCTTATAGTAACCTTCGACAGAAAATTCCCAACGGTTATTATCAAAATTGCGGAATAAGCCGAGCGAAATCTGATCAGCACGTATCGGCGGCACATATGTCCCAGCCAAAATCCATCGATCTATAGGTAATCCTGCAGAGCTATTTGAAGCAATCTGCACATATTGGAAATTGCGGTTGTAGGCTGCCTTAATAGAAAACTCATCATTGAATAAATATCGAAAAGCAACTCGCGGTTCTAGTCCTTGGTAAAATTGGATGTTTTCGAAACTCTTATAATTCACGGAATCTATAATAGATGAAGCGGGATCAGACACTCCTCCATCGTAAAGGTAATCTACCCCTTTCCCTATTTGATTATAGAATCCCCATCTCAATCCTACTTCCGTGCTCAATTTAGGAGTGATTTCATAGGTCATTCCTGCGAATAAACTATTCAGCACACCATTCTTCGGACTAGTCGCCAACGGATCAATATTGCTATTTTCAGATGGAACAAGTCTTATCGGGGCAAAATGATAAAACTGACTTTGAAATCCCCAATAAGTTTGCAAGGCATCACTTTTAAGTAGAGTCCATATCCCCTTCATTCCTGATTCGGAAAGGTTATTTTTCCACTCAAAGCCATTATCAGGATCATCAAATTCCACTCTGTAATTATACATGGAGTGATATCCTTCCAGATCGAAGAACAACTTATCAGAAATATTTCTGCTCCACTGAGCCGATGAAATCCAATTGGTCCAGCCCAAACCAAACTCATCATCAAGACCAAGAAAATCACTTCCTTGATAACTGGAAACGGTTAGTTTATCACGCTCACTCAATCTAAAAGACAGCTTCCCGCTCAAATCATGGAAATTAAGTTTGTTATTATTGATATCAGGATCATTGGAAAGCTTCAGAAACATATCTGCATAGGTTCTTCTACCAGATATAACAAAGGTCGATTTTTCTGAAAAAAGCGGTCCGTCCAAGGTCAATCGGGAAGATATCGTTCCTATTCCTCCCTCTCCATGAATCTGCTCATTGTTTCCCTCACGAAGTGAAACATCTATCAACGCTGAAAGCCTGCCACCGAATGAAGCAGGCATATTGCCTTTGTATAGCTCCACTTGATCCAATGCATCCGGATTGAAGACAGAGAAAAAACCAAAGAAATGAGAAGGATTGTAGATCGGTGCACCATCTAGTTGTACCAAATTCTGGTCAGCTGAACCACCACGCACAAATAGCCCCGTGGTTCCTTCTCCCGCAGTCTGCACACCTGGCAGCAGTTGTAAGCTTCTTAGCAGATCTACTTCACCAAAAAGCGCAGGGATATTTTTAATAGTTGCAATAGGGACTGTTGCTTTTCCAGTCTCCATATTCCGAACGGACTGATCTGGATTTGTCTCCTGAATGATGATTTCATCAAGCGATAAATCTTCTGGTTTGAGAAAAAATCGCTGGGGTTTATCGAAATCCTTTGAAGTAATCACTCGGATGGAGGTTTCAAATCCTATAAAAGAAACTACCAGACGGGCGGGTAAGGTTTTAACACCTATTTGAAAAGTCCCATCGATTTCAGAGACTACCCCTGATGACACATCGTTTTCCCAATAAACACTAGCACCAGGCAGAGGAGATGAATTAGTTACATCAAGCACTTGCGCACTGAAAACCCTATTCTCCTGAGCTATAAGCTCTGAAAAAGGCAAAATGAAAAGGAAAATTAAAAGGAAATTACTTGGTTTGGCAGTTAACCTCATGCTACATAAATAAGGATTGTACCCCAAAACTAGACGCTTCACAATAATTAATGTTTGTTAATTATCAAGATCATTTCAAATTAGGGACACCTCTTATCGCATTCCCCCTTTTAAAGTAAGCTTTATTTTATAATTTCAGGTCATGATTTGGGCTTATCCGGACGTAAAACTCACCCTCTTGCTAGCCGGCATATTCGGTTTGCTGTATTTTATTTATCTATTTCGCTATTGGAAGATCAACCGAAGGCTGGAAGTAGAGAAGCGTAGACTGTTCACTAAAGTGGTCATCAGAACTACATATTTTGTACTATTTCTCATCGCTTTTGCAGGACCTTCTATTGGCACCTCATTGAAGGAAATCCAAGAAGAAGGCAAAGACATCTTCATCGCTGTGGATTTATCTCAGTCGATGAATGCGGCTGACATCGGTCCTAGTCGACTTCAACGCATAAAGTTTGAATTGAAAAACTTAACGAAAAGTTTTCCTTCAGATAGAATAGGACTGATTATTTTCAGTTCAGAAGCTTTCATGCAATGTCCCCTCACCTTCGATCAAAGTGTACTTCAATTGTACATAGATGGTTTGAATACTGGCCTGGTTCCTAATTTTGGAACGGATCTCAATGGTCCATTAAGGATGGCTGAGGAAAGATTCCTGAATGATGAAAGTCAAGAGGTGAAGTCAAAAACCATTATTCTAATCTCGGATGGAGAAAATTTCGGTGATGATTTGGAGGATATTGGATCCCGATTAAACAATGAGGGAATAAAAGTATTTTCTCTTGGCGTCGGCACCACTGGTGGAAGTAGCATACCTAGAGGTAATGGCTTGGTGATCGATCCACAAACAGGTAAACCTGCGCAAACAGTTCTTGACCGTGCGCCACTTCAGCAAATTGCTACGGAGACAAATGGCCAATACTTTGAGATTTCTGATGAAGTTCAGGAAATTGGAGATTTAACTGCTGCGTTGGAACGTGTAGAAGGCGGAGTCACTGGATCAAGAGTTGTTGAAGCTTCCGCAAATAAGTATTTTTATTTTCTATTGGCTGGCTTAGTACTTTCTTTGCTGGACATGATGTTACCGATCAAAACTATCAAACTATAAATGAGCTGGAGTAAGCTAACCTTAGCAGTTTTCCTTCTGATACCCGCATCTTGGACCCGAGTGTCCAGGTTGAATTCCGCCATTGATTTGGCAGGAGAAAGCTACGCCAAAGCTGAATACGAGCAATCTATTACCAATCATCAAGTTCTCATCGATGAATTTGGATATGCTTCCCCTGAGCTGGATTATAATCTTGGCCTCAGCAATCAGTATGCAGAAAAAGTAGATGAAGCCGTTGGCTACTACGATAAGGCATCTATAGCTCCGAACAAGATGCTTGCTTCCTTTGCATTTAATCAAGGAGGAGTACTTCTGGGAAATAAGAAAGAATACGAACCGGCACTGAGTAAATTCAAATCTGCTCTGATTCAAGACCCAAACAATGAAGTGGCCAGACACAATTATGAATTGCTGGCAAGATGGTTGCAACGTGACGAGGAACGTAAGAATGAAGATCAGAATAAACCCGAACCATCGGACTTTGCAAAGCGGAAAAAGGCAGAAGCTGATCGAATGGTGGAACAATTCCGCTTCAAAGATGCGTTGAACCTAATGAATGAAGCTAGGCTTCAAGATGAAACCGTTGATGCGTATAAAGATTTTATGACGAGTCTTCAAGAAATCACTGAAATCGATGAGAAATAAACTTCTAATACTACTAGGATTTGCTTTCACCATAAGCTTATCTACCGCTATAGCCCAAACCTCCGGTGAGTACTTTAACCGAGCTGCACGCTCCTACGTCAAAACTGAGAAAGATCAAGCATTGGCTACAGTTAAGGACGGTTTGACTAAATTCCCTTCGGATGCTAAACTTCAGGCTTTGAAAGAAAAGCTGGAAAAAGAACAGGAAGAGCAAGATAAACAGGATCAGGAAAAGCAAGACAAGCAAAATCAGGAGGAAAAACAACAGCAGGAAGATCAGAAAAGTCAAGGCGAGGATGGAGAGCAGCAAGAATCCAAGGAGGACGGCGACAAAACCAATGAAGATAAAGCCAAAGAATCCCAAGCTGGAGATCCATCCGATAAGAATGAGGACAAGCCAGGCGAAAATGCCAATGACCAGATGGATGCCAATCTAGCTGACAAACAAAAGGCAATGGAGGAATTCAAGGAGAAGCTAAAAGCCATGAACCTCACTCCTGAGCAAGCTGCTCAAATACTCGAAAGCATGAATGCTGCGGAACTTCGCTACATCCAACAAAATAAGAAAAAAGCCACCGAGAGACCAAAAAGAGGTATTCCTGATTGGTAAAATAATAAGACGGAAGCTGGAAGACAGGAGACGGAAGTTTCTTCGGTCTTCCGTCTTCTGTCTTCTGACTTTTAATCAAAACCCAAATATCATGATCAAAGAAGTATATATCGTTTCAGCCGTTAGAACTCCTTTGGGGAGTTTTGGAGGTAAATTAGCTGGACTTACAGCTGTAGAACTTGGGAGTACGGCCATCAAAGGTGCTCTAGCAAAAGCCGGAGTAAAGGCAGAGGAAGTTCAGGAAGTTTTTATGGGAAATGTAATTTCCGCTAACCTTGGACAAGCACCTGCCCGTCAAGCTTCTATAGGCGCTGGAATCGGTTATAATGTCCCTTGCACCACAGTCAATAAAGTATGTGCATCCGGCATGAAAGCCGTTATGTTTGGCGCTCAGTCTATTATGCTAGGCATCAATGATGTAGTCGTAGCAGGTGGAATGGAGAGCATGTCAAATGTTCCTTTTTATGTACCTAAGGCTAGATTTGGCTACAAATATGGCAATGCAGAATTCGTAGATGGCTTGGTTAAAGACGGCCTTTTCGAAGTGTATTATAAATTCCCTATGGGGAATTGTGCAGACAATACGGCTAAGGGAATGAACATTTCCCGTGAGGATCAAGATGCATACGCTATTCAGTCTTATCAGCGCTCGGCCGATTCATGGGCTAAAGGATACTTCAAAGATGAAGTGGTACCTGTAGAGATTAAAGGCAGAAAAGGAGAAACAATCGTAATCGACGAGGATGAGGAATATAAGAATGTCATGTTTGACAAAATCCCTTCACTTCGCCCGGTATTTGATAAAGAAGGAACTGTGACTGCAGCAAATGCTTCTACTATGAATGACGGTGCTTCGGCTTTGGTTTTGGTGAGCAAGGAAAAAGCTGAGGAATTAGGATTGAAGCCTTTGGCGAAAATCAGAGGATTTGCAGATGCAGCCACTGATCCACTTTGGTTTACCACTGCTCCTGCCCTAGCTATTCCTAAAGCTATCAAGCATGCAGGATTAACTGCTGAGGATATCGATTTCTACGAGATCAACGAAGCCTTCGCTGCTGTTGCTTTAGCTAATCAGAAAGAATTAAATCTTGACAATGAAAAAGTAAACGTTTTCGGTGGTGCAGTTTCCTTAGGACACCCACTTGGAGCTTCCGGAGCTAGGATCATCAGTACCTTGAACTCTGTCTTGCATCAGAAGAATGGCAAGATCGGCGTAGCAGGAATATGTAATGGTGGTGGAGGTGCTTCAGCACTAGTAATTGAGAAAATGTAAATTCTTTATATCTTAAATGCCGCAAGACTAATTGTCTTGCGGTTTCTTTTTTACCCATGAACAAAATTCTTCTTCTTACAGCATTTAGCTTTCTAGCCAATTTTGCCATGGCTCAGGATACTATTCGCACCTTTCATGATGAGGAAGAAACCTTAATCAAGGAATTGTATTTCATGGTGAATGGCAAAGCCAATGGAGAAATCAAGCGATTTGATGAAGAAGGAAATCTCGTTCAAATAGGTCAACTGATAAACGATCAAAGAAATGGGGACTTTATAGATCTCGATGCTATCTCAGGAGATACCGTGAGAATCATTCCCTTTGTAAATAATAGTAGGTCTGGTATATCTAAAAGCTTTTATCCTGGTGGAACTCTTAAACAAACTTCTACCTACATGAATAATCAGATTGTAGGCGAAGTAATCACCTATTTTAAATCCGGACAAATAAGCGACAAAACCAACTTCCTGCATAACAAGCCAAATGGACTCAGCGAAACTTTCTATGAGTCTGGAAAGCAAGCTTCCAAAGTACACTTCTCTGAAGGCCGATACGATGGACTTTTTGAAGAATTCGCAGAAAATGGTCAACTTTTAATTTCAGCAACTTACTTAAATGGCGTTCTGGATGGAAGGGAAACTCAATATTATGAGGATGGGCAGGTATTATCTGTGATTGATTATTCCAAAGGAATTTTAGATGGAATCTATGAATTGAATTATCCAGATGGCTCGCCCGAGCGAAGAGGAAATTACAAGAAAGGATTTGAAGAAGGAGCCTTGCTGTCTTATCATCAGAATGGTGAACTTAGAGAAAGAGCCATTTTCAAAAAAGGAATTCCTACACAACCGACTGAGAAGTATTATGCTTCTACCAAACTTCAACAGAAAAAGACTTTTGATAAACAGGGAAGTCCAGTTTTAGAAATCAATTACTTTGAAAATGGTCAAGTTCATTTCGCCATCAATTACCTATACAACGAAGCTCAAGGCGACGTGCGGATTTATAGAGAAGACGGCACTTTGGAAGAAATAAGAAGGTTTAAGGACGGGAAAATGACCGGTAAACGAGAATTTTTTGATGAAAAAGAAACGCTCATCATGACAGAATTCTACGAAAAGGGTAACAAAATCAATAAATAAAAGATCGTGCAGGGGAAGAAAGGAAAAGCTTTTTCTATTTTTGCCCAAACAATAAAAGGATGAGTAACGCAATCAAAGAAACCCATTTTCAATTCCCAGGACAGCAGGGATTTTACAAAGGTAAAGTTCGTGATGTCTATATGTTTGACAAAGAATTGGTTGTAGTCGCTTCCGACAGAATCTCAGCCTTCGACGTAGTTTTGCCTCGTCCGATTCCATACAAGGGACAAGTCTTGAATCAAATCGCTGCCAAATTCCTGGCTGCGACTTCAGACATAGTGCCTAACTGGGTGACTTCGATACCAGATCCAAACGTGACGATAGGTACGCGATGCGAGCCTTTCAAAGTGGAGATGGTTATTCGTGGATACATGTCAGGTCATGCGGCTAGAGAATACAAGGAAGGAAAGCGAAGCATTTGCGGGGTAGCGATGCCTGAGCATATGCGTGAAAACGATCCTTTTCCGGTGCCAATCATCACTCCTACTACCAAAGCTGATCAAGGACACGACGAAGATATTTCTAGAGAAGAAATATTGAAGCAAGGAATCGTCAGTGAGGCTGACTACCTACAACTGGAAAAGTACACCAGAGCATTATTTCAAAAAGGTCAAGATATGGCTAATGAAATGGGCTTGATTTTGGTCGATACTAAATACGAATTTGGTAAAGTCGGTGATAAAATTCTTTTGATCGACGAAATTCATACTCCTGATTCTTCCCGCTATTTCTATGCCGATGGCTATGAAGAAAATCAGGCGAAAGGAATCGCACAGAAGCAACTTTCTAAGGAATTTGTGAGACAATGGTTAATTTCGAATGGTTTTCAGGGCAAAGACGGACAATCTGTACCTGAAATGACAGATGAAATTGTAGAAAGCATCTCTGATCGCTATATTGAGCTATTCGAAAAAATTACTGGAGAGTCTTTCCAAAAAGCAAACACAACAGAAATTGAGTCTAGAATTGAAAAAGCTATCCTTTCACATCTAGGTTAAAAGACCAACTTAATAACAATATGAAATATTCAATTGATAAAAAAGAGCAGTACGTCATCTTCACCCCACAAGAAGAGAAATTGGATTCATTGCTTGCTCCAGTTTTGAAATCTGAATTATTGACGATTCATGCTGAAGGCTTCGAAAATCTTGTTTTGGACATGAGCGAAGTGAAATATGTAGATTCCTCAGGACTAAGCGCATTACTAGTTGGAGATCGTGAATTCGGTAAAAACGGTGGTGTTTTCATCATCTCTGGTGTTCAGGATCACGTGATGAAATTGTTGAAAATCTCCATGTTGGATAAGAAACTGAACTTGGTTAGCTCTCTAGAGGAAGCAAGTGAAGCTATCTTCATGCATGCCATCGCAAGCGGAGAAGAGGAAGAAGAGGAGGAAGGTTGATACCCGACTTTGAAGTCACCATATTAGGAAACACGTCTTCCATCCCTGTGCATGGAAGGCATCATACTGCCCAAGTCGTTCGATTTGGGCAGGATTTTTTACTGATAGATTGTGGAGAAGCCATGCAGTTGCAAGCTCGTGCATTCAAAATCAAAGTATCCAAGATCAACCATATTTTCATTTCTCATCTTCATGGAGATCATTACCTAGGATTAGTAGGCCTGCTTTCCAGCTATCACCTGGGAAAGCGAACGAGTCCGCTCACCATCTATGGTCCTCAGGGACTAGACGAAATCATAACCACACATTTTCGCTGGAGCAACACCAAATTGAGCTATCCACTCACTTTTGTTCAAACACATGATGATGGGGTAATTCTACTTCTGGATGATCCCAGGCTTGAAGTTTATAGCTTCCCACTCAAGCATAGATTACCTACGACTGGATTTCTTATCAAGGAAAAACATGGACTTAGGAGTATGATCAAGGAGAAATTGCAGCAAAATGAAGTGCCTCTAGCTGCTATTCATTCTCTACGTCAGGGTATAGACTACAAAGACGAAAGCGGTAAACTTTACAAAGTAAAAGCTTTCACGCACCCACTTCCCCCTCTCCGCTCCTATGCTTACTGCTCCGATACGATTTACAATCCGGAACTAAAACAATTCATCCAAAATGCAGATTTACTCTATCATGAATCGACTTTTATGGAAGATAATGTAGAGCGAGCAGCAATCACTTTCCACAGTACGGCGAAGCAGGCTGCCGAGATAGCGAAAATGAGTCAAGTGAAGAAGCTACTACTGGGTCATTATTCCTCTCGATATGTAGATTTGGAGCCACTTTTAAATGAGGCAAAAACTGTTTTTGGAAATTCTATTTTAAGTGAAGAAGGCTCAACTTATTCTCTATGAACAAGTCCCAAAGCTCCAGAAAGACCAATCTGTTTATAATCCTGGGAAGCATCTTCTTGACCAATGCGATTTTGGCAGAAATCATAGGTGTGAAAATTTTCTCTGCAGAGAAGACACTGGGTTTTGACCCGGTTAACTGGACTTTTTTCGGAGAGTACTTATTAGACTTCAATCTTACCGCTGGTGCTGTAATCTGGCCTGTGGTGTTTATTACCACCGATATTATCAATGAGTATTTCGGGAAAAAAGGTGTCAAGAAAATGTCTTTTCTGACGGCCGGACTCATTGCTTATGCCTTCATTATTATTAGCGTAGTTACTGCTTTAACTCCTGCCGACTTCTGGCTGGACGTAAATGCTACAACACCCGACGGAGAGAGCTTTAATATCAGTTATGCCTTTAACACCATTTTCCGCCAGGGAATGGGAATCATCATTGGATCTCTCACGGCATTTTTAATCGGCCAGCTGATCGATGTTTATGTATTCCAAAAGCTAAGAGCTGTAACGGGAGAAGGTAAAATCTGGCTCAGAGCCACTGGGTCTACTTTGGTCAGTCAGTTTATCGATTCATTCGTAGTACTGGGAATTGCTTTTTACATTTTTGGAAATTGGAGCATCACCCAAATCATTGCGGTAGGCGTCATGAATTACATTTATAAAATGACCGTTGCTATCGCTCTCACTCCCTTACTCTATGTAGCTCACGGTATTATAGACAAGTATCTCGGAAAAGAACTCGCTGAAGAAATGATCGAGGAAGCCAGTGAGAATAAGTCTTTTTTATAGGAAATACTCAAGATCGATCTATTCAGGAGAAGTAGGTTTCCCAGGAATCACCAATTGAATCACAGCAGCAAAGAGCATTACCGCTAAGCATCCAATCGGATTGTACCATAGAAATCCAATATCCCAAAGGTTACCATCAGCCAAGTCTCCATTACTGAAATGCACAAATAAAACCAGTGCTTGAGATAGCAAAGCAGCTATAAATACTGCTTGCCCTTTCACCCATTTCATAAAAAAGGCAACTAGGAAAATACCCAGAATGGTCCCATAAAATAGAGATCCGAGCAGGTTTACAGCCTGTATCAAATTCTCAAACAAAGACGCATAAGTAGCAAAGAGTATGGCTCCGAGTCCCCAGAATGCTGTAAATAACTTGGAAGATTTTAAGTAATGCTTATCACTTGCCTCTTTTTTGATAGATCGCTTATACAAATCAATGGTAGTCGTTGAACCAAGCGCATTGAGTTCAGAAGCCGTAGAAGACATCGCTGCAGAGAAGATCACGGCAAAGAGCAACCCTATGATTCCCTTTGGCAAATTATCCATTACAAAGCGCATAAATACGTAATCCGTATCTCGGGTTTCTGCCACAGGATCATTTGTTACGATCAAATCCTTCACTTCATCACGAATCGCCTTCTGCTCTGATTTTAAGATAGTTAATCTATCGCGAATTTCAGTTTCTCTACCTAAATCCTCTTGCTCTATTGCATCAAGCATATCTAAATAGGATGCTTTACTTCTTTCAAAGTTCTCCGCATAATCCGCTTCCAAACCCTCGAACTCACCCGCGTATTCACTTTGGCGAAGCTTATCTGTTTGTACCGTATTAAATACTACTGGAGGCAAAAAGAATTGGTAAAACACAAAAACCATCACTCCTATAAATAGAATAATGAACTGCATTGGGATTTTCAAAAATCCATTCATGATCAACCCCATTCTACTTTGGGAAAGAGTCTGACCAGAAAGATAGCGCTGCACCTGACTTTGATCTGTACCGAAATAAGAAAGGAAAAGAAAAACTGCTGCGGTCATTCCTGACCAGACATTATAACGATCAGAGATATCAAACTCGAAGTTGACCATATTCAACTTATCCATCTTTCCCGCGACATGCATAGCTTCCTGGAAGGAAATAGGAAGCATTTGAATAACTATTATGCCCGCCAAAATCATCCCACCCATCATCACAGCCATTTGCTGCTTTTGTGTGATAGAGACCGCTTCTGTACCTCCTGAAACGGTATAAAGAATCACCACAGAACCGATCAGAATATTAGTAGCCGTTAGATTCCAACCAAGTAAGGTCGAAAGGATAATTGCTGGAGCATAAATCGTAATTCCTGCTGCTAAGCCTCGCTGTATGATAAAAAGCAAAGCAGCCAAAGTTCGGGTTTTGAGATCAAATCGGTTCTCCAGAAACTCGTACGCCGTGTAGACTTTCAGCTTGTAATAAATCGGAATGAAAACCACCGAGATGATAATCATGGCAAGAGGTAACCCAAAATAGAACTGTATGAACCTCATACCATCCTCGTATGCTTGTCCAGGAGTACTTAGGAAAGTAATTGCCGAAGCCTGAGTTGCCATGATCGATAACCCTATAGACCACCAGTTCATTGAATTTTTACCACGTAGGTAAGAATCCAGACTCTTTGGCCCGTAAGTTTTGTAAATACCATAAGTGGCTATGAGCGCCAAAGTACCAAACAGTACTACCCAATCTAATGTACTCATGCGTAGGCTACTTTAAGCCAGTAAAATAAGGCTATCAAGATAAAAAGACATGCAATTAGCCCTGCATAAAGGTATTTCCAACGTATCTGTTTCTCCTCCAAAACTATTGCTCGATCAAGTTGATGAATAATTTAGTCGCACCAGGCACACCAGCCGGTAACTCTCTAAAGAATGAGATACCTGTATAGATGTAAGTTCCTTTTCCATACTTCGCATAGATCAAAGAACCATTCAATGGATCTTCACCTGGATCTTGAAATGTAAGTGGAGTAGAATATTCTGGGGCTATATCCGTTTCGAAATACAATCCTCTTTCCTGAATCCATCCATCAAAATCTGTATCTGTGATCTTATTTGGCCCAGCCAAAATCGGATGATTCCAGTCTGCCGTAAAAGGAGAATCTTCTACAGTCACTCGATCTCTACTAATATCAAATGGATATGGCCCAAGTTTCTCTATCAATAATGGACGACTCACATTGTACTGCACCACTACCGTTCCACCGTTCTCTACATACGCCATAAGGTTCTGTTGGTTGGCTGCTAGTTCTGCATTAGTATTGTACGCTCTGATACCCACAACAATACTTTTGAATTGAGAAAGATTTGCTAAACTGAAATCAGAGACCTGAGACACTTGATACCCAAGGGAAGAAAGTACAGCGGGTACGTCGTCTCCTGCCCCCATGATGTAGCCAATTTTTGCACCAGACACCTTCCAATCCTCCTGAATTAAATTCATGGAAGCAGGTGAAAAATACGTCAAATTAGGAATGTGTTTATAGGATATCCGATGAGTGATTTGATCATAAACCTTCTTATCAGCAGTGGTAAATTGAGCGACTACTTCCCGCTTTTCGTTCTTATTCAATTTGAACGATACACTGTATAATTTTTTCTTTTGGCTGATATTATCTTCTGTTCCTACAATTTCAAATTCAGATTTCTTAAGATTTTTAAATGTCAATTCTCCTTTCTTAATGTCACCACTGAAATTCACAGTCACAGTCACAATTGGATTTACACCTGAAATCAAAAATACGTTCTCATCAGAGACTTCAAGGTCAATTTCAGGGACTATGGTAAAAGGTTGCTTCACTTCTCCATCTACCTGATCATTGTATTTGTACTCTAAAGGAATGGAGACTTTGAAGGTCTGCAGATTAATTTTGAAAGTTAAATCGCCACCAACCTTCATATCATTGAAGGGCTTGCCAATCATATGCTGATCTTTTACATCATAGATCGCATCCACCACTGGATTTTCAAGCCAGTAAGGCTGTGATAATGGAGCCTTTTCGGGTATGTTAAACTCTACAAGAACTTGCAGTGGTTTGTTGTTATCTACGGTCTTACTATTTGCATGATAATCAATCCCATTAAGTTTCAAGGAAACATCTGAAATCAAAACAACTGAAGGATTGCTAAAAACAAGATTTGCCTTGATTTTTTCTCCTGCAAAACCCAGCTCTTTATTTGTCACGAACTCCATGTTCAACCCTAAAACCTCAAAAATCAATTCATCTAGTTTCGCTTTCTTTTCCAAAACCCAAGACGTTTTTGAATCAAGAGCTAATAACTTAGATCGAATCTCCATCAATGATTTCAGATTTACAGGGGGATTTTTAAAGTCAAATTTCTCAATTGCACTTTGGATCATTGACTCTATTTCAACACCTCCTGGAATCTCCTTCCAACGGTCAGGAATCCCTTCAAATGCAGATTTATCAAATGATTCCCCTTTGATGAATTGTAGATGATCTTCAGCTTCCCCTACACCGGCTGTAGCTCCAAAGCCTTGTGATTTATGCATGGTTCGACTATTCGCAGCAATTTGGCTATAGGTTTCTCCTAAGAGGCTATTGAATCCGCCAACTTCGAAAACGGCATATTTCTCAGCTTCAGAAGCTTTAAACTCTCCTCCAAAATTATATGAGTTCCAAAAGATTCTTCGAGGCTGCCAAGTTTCCACATGTTTCAACTGCTCAGGGAATGCATTTGCATCTGCCGCCAATTCAAACGCTTCCTCAGCCAAAATAGCTGAAGTAGTGTGATGTCCATGATTACCTCCAGGTATGGTGTTGAACCTGGTAATGATTATGTCTGGTCTGAAATTCCTTACAACCCATACTACATCTGAAAGTACTTTTTGCTTATCCCAATTTTGCAGTGTTTCATCTGGATTCTTCGAGTAGCCAAAATCCATGGCTCTGGTAAAAAATTGCCTACCTCCATCTGTTTCGCGGGCACGAAGTAATTCTTGAGTTCGGATCTGACCTAATTCAATCCCCAATTCCTTGCCTAGCAAATTCTGTCCACCATCGCCTCGTGTTAAACTCAAGTAAGCAACTTGTACATGCTCTCCATTTCCAAGAGCTGCAATCAAGCGAGTATTCTCATCGTCTGGATGGGCTGCGATGTAAAGAACTCTTTTGGTTTCCTTGAGCTGAAGAAGTTGGTGATAGATTTCAGAAGAAGGAATTGTTTGGGAAAAACAGATCAAACTGATAAGCGAGAAGTAGAGAGCCGCTAAAGATCTGAGTAAAACAGGTTTGGTCATAAATGGGCGTAAATTATCTCTACAAGCTAGAACAAGCCTGATTGAAATTCAAATGTTTTTTGATCAAAGGGGCTATAATCCCTTAAGGATTAACAATTTTTCTCACTTTACCAGGAATAGTATAGCCTACAGTAAATTCAAAAAAGTCAGCTTTGGCTTTGTGTGCTTTGATCTGCACACCAGTAAACACATTATTATTCATTCTGTATCGCACTCCAATTCGCTCGTAAAAGCTAGTTATTTCCTGATTGTAGTGCGCCTTGCTGACATAAACTCCAATTGCAATGGGCATATACAAATGTTCAGTCAGCTTCCATTCCCATGAGCCCACCACTGCAAAAGAATTATAGTCTAAAAAAGTAATGTTCTCGTCAGGATATCTCTCTTTAGCTCCGGCTCCATAAAACCAATCTACACCTATCCCTCCTCTATACTTATAAGAAAGCTCCCACAGGTAATTCGCACCCAAGCCACCTCTGAAATATGCTTTCTGTCCGAGATCATAGCTTTTAACTCCTGTGTATGCTGCTATATTCCAAAACCCCCTTTTCTCTAGAGACGGAAACTCAGGCTTTGGACCAGGATTGAATTCCTCCTTGTCAAGATACATTCGAAGTCCAATTGCAATAGGTATGAAATTGATTCCTGCGTTGGGCTTATTTATAGAGCCATTCGAATAATGCTTGGTACCCACGGAAGTGAAGGCTCCAAAGGAATTGGAAAATTGATACGATGCTTTTAATCCAAAATGAATATGTGCATTCACTGCAGTTCCAACAAAGCCATTAATTGGGTTGGTTTCAGCGTTATATGGATTCATATTAAACCCCAATCCGATTTGGGTGTAATAGCTGAAATTGAGTTTACGGTCAAACTTATTCTTACCAAAAGGAAATTCACCAAACCCATAAAGTCCCATAGGTCTGCCTATCTCAGCAAAATAATTCAGGGCAGATGTAAAGCCCACTCCATAGCTAGGGTACCTATTAACGTAATTGATGTATGTATTCCTACTGCTCCGCCAACCAAATCTGGCATCCACTCCTGAATAGGCAATTTTATTAATCAGTTCTTCAGCCCAGTCTTTTTGATTTCCAACAATAGGCCCTTGGTCGTAAGAAACTTCAATAAACTTCTTTGATTGCGCAGCAACTTGACAGGAGATTAATCCAAAAAACATACAAGTTAAAACGGCTACTTTCTGCAATCGCATAGTTGATTTGAATTTTCTGGAGGCAAAGATATAGATATTGTAAAAGCTAGCCTATCAATTTTGAAACTCGATCTACCTCAGCCCTTTAACTAATTTGGCTATAGGTTGGAAAGAACATAAAAAAGCCTCTGAAATTTAATTCAGAGGCCTTAATTCATACTATAAAGTAAGAATTACATATTTTCTTGCCAGTTGGCACCTTTCAATTCGATCAACATTTTGTTGTATTTATCTGCTTCAGCATCGTTTTTCAATCGAGCATGAACTCTAAATAGGATGGCCATCAAGTCAGCATTATCAGGTCTGATTTCCAATGCATTTTCGAAATATGGAACTGCCTCTTTGTAGTGAAGGTTTGCTTCCTCACCCATTGATTTGGATCTAGCTTCCCACTGTTCGTCAGAAAGTGAGTTCAATTCAGCAAGAATTTCTCTTGATTTCTCCAACAGTAGCGCACCAGTGTAATAGTTACCATCGTAGAAAGTAGGATCGGCAGCAACTGATTTTTTATAATCTTCAAGCGCACCATCAATATCTCCAGACTGCTCTTTCAAGTAACCTGATCTCAAAAGGATACCAGCATTATTTGGATCATTTTTTAGAGCCTCCTGGATAGAAGCCATAGCCTCGTCCATTTTGTTCAATTGAAGCAATAACTGGATCTCATACTCAGCAAGAATTTTATCTTCTGGATAATCTTCTCTACCAGCCATCACCATATCATAAGATGCTTCTGGGTTTTGCTCTTCACCACTTAAGATTTGAACCATTAAGTAATAAACAGTCAATTTATTGTATTCAGGAACCTCAAGTAGATATCCGAAATGCTTCTTTGCTTCGTCAAACATACCTAGATCATTTGCAATGAAACCAGCATTGTAATGAATAGTAGTATCACTAAGGTCTATTTGGCCAGCTAAGTCAAAGAAATGGTAAGCCATCTCTTTATCATCTTCGTTATATCTTTCTCCACCTTTATCAAATGCTACATTTTTAAGTGTATTGATAGTGAAAGGTCTAAGGTTAACAGGAACACCTGGTAGATCCTCATCAAAGATATCTTTACCTACACCTTCGGCTTTGTTGCTTCCACCCATTTCGAAAGCTTTCATAAAGGTAGCCAATGCAGCTTCTCCGATTTTAAGAGTTGATTCTGTATTGGTAGAATCAGAACCAAACATTTTGGTTTCGATCTGAGCTTTCAATAGATAGGTAGCAGGGTCACTTCCAGTTTCTGGATCGTTACTAGCAGCCTCCACATCGGTCATTGCAGCTGCAAGATCTCCAGATTTGAAGTTCTTCTCAGCGGAACGAACCACTTTTTTTTGTGCAAAAGCCAGAGTCGTTGCACCGATCAAGGCCATTGATAGAATTAGCTTCTTCATTTTAGCGTATTTTTCTTGTTTGGTTGGTTATTCGATTATTTCATTTGAATCATCTGAAGAATCTTCGGAATCATCAGTTGAAGGCTCATCAGTAGCTGCTTCAGAATTCTCATCCGTAACTATTGTTGCATCTTCCACTTCCTCCACTTCTTCTTCTTTTGATATTTTCTCTACGGATGAAATCTCATCATTTTCTCCGATTTTAATCAATCTTACTCCTTGAGTAGCTCTTCCCATGATGCGAAGTCCATCCACAGAAATACGAATGGTGATCCCTGATTTGTTGATGATCATCAAATCATCAGTTTCTACTACTTCTTTGATTGCAACTAACGTTCCGGTTTTCTCTGTGACGCTCATTGCTTTTACTCCTTTACCTCCACGATTGGTGATTCTATATTCGTCGAGACTAGAGCGCTTGCCGTAACCTTTTTCCGAAACTACGAGCAACGTTGCATTTTCTTCAGATGCACATACCATGCCAATAACATAATCGTTATCATCATTTAACTTGATAGCCTTCACCCCTGTAGCTGTACGTCCCATAGGTCTTACAGCTGTTTCGTTGAAGTGAATTGCTCTTCCTGATTTAGCAGCGATCACAATCTGCTGATTGCCATTGGTCATCTCTACTTTCACCAATTGATCATCTTCACGTATGTTCAACGCTATGATACCATTGGTTCTAGGACGGCTATATTGCTCTAGCGTAGTCTTCTTGATGATACCACGCTTAGTCACCATCACTAGGAAGTGGTTGTTCAGATAATCCTGATTATTCAAATCTGCAACCTGAATGATAGAGCGTATCTTATCATCCTGCTCAATGCTAATCAAGTTCTGAATTGGCCTTCCTTTAGAAGTCTTTGATCCTTCAGGAATAGCGTAGGTTTTCAACCAGAACAATTTCGCTTTATCAGTAAATATCAACAGGTAATTATGCGTAGATGCAGTAAATAAATACTCTGTAAAATCATCTTGCTTGGTACTTACACCACGCGATCCTACTCCACCTCTACCTTGTGTTCTATATTCTGAAAGCGCAGTACGCTTCACATATCCTTCATGAGAAACCGTGATAATCACTTCCTCATTTGGAATCATATCTTCATAGCTGAAATCTTCAGCATTATGCTCTATTTCAGTTCTTCTATCATCAGCATAACGAGTTTTCATCTCTGCAAGCTCCTCTTTGATGATTTCCATTCTCTTATCTTCGCTGGCAAGAATTTCCTTGAGTTCTCCGATCAAAGCCATGATATCATCATACTCTTTGATGATCTTGTCGCGCTCCATTCCAGTCAATCGCTGTAGTCTCATATCGAGAATAGCTCTTGCTTGAATTTCACTCAATTCAAATCTCTCCATCAAGCTATTTCTAGCTGTCTCAGGATCTGCAGAACTTCTAATCAATGAAATCACTTCGTCCAAATGATCTAATGCGATCAAATAACCTTGGAGGATGTGAGCTCTTTTCTCTGCTTCTCTTAACTCATATTCAGTTCTACGAATCACTACCTCATGGCGGTGATTGACAAAGTGAACAATCATATCCTTCAGGTTCAGTGTATAAGGTCTACCTTTTACCAAGGCAACATTATTTACTGAGAATGAAGTTTGTAGCTGTGTATGCTTATAAAGATTATTAAGTACAACACTAGATATAGCGTCACGCTTCAATTCATAAACAATTCGCATTCCTGAGCGATCAGACTCATCACGAATTGCAGAGATTCCTTCGATTTTCTTTTCATTGATAAGCGCAGCAGTTTTCTCTACCATGCTCGCCTTATTCACCATATATGGAATCTCGGTGATGATAATCATCTCCTTATTACCACCATCTTTGACTTCTACATTGGCTTTGCCACGCATCACTACTCTACCACGGCCAGTTTCAAATGCAGCTTTCACTCCATTGTAACCGTAGATAATTCCTCCAGTAGGGAAATCAGGAGCAACGATATGCACCATCAATTCTTCGATAGTAATATCATTGTTATCGATGTAGGCTGCAATCCCGTCAATTACTTCTCCAAGATTGTGAGGCGCCATATTTGTTGCCATACCTACAGCAATACCAGATGCACCATTCAAAAGAAGTGCAGGAATTTTTGCAGGCAATACAACTGGCTCCTTTAGGGAGTCATCAAAGTTGAATTGGAAATCTACTGTCTCCTTGTTGATATCCACCAAAAGCTCCTCAGCAATACGCTTCAGTCTAGCTTCGGTATAACGCATCGCTGCAGGATTATCTCCATCGACAGAACCAAAGTTACCCTGACCATCCACCAAAGGATATCTCAGAGACCAAGGCTGCGCCATACGAACCATCGTTTCGTAAACAGCAGAATCACCATGTGGGTGATACTTACCGAGTACCTCACCGACAATTCTGGCCGATTTCTTATGGGGCTTATTATGTAATACTCCCAGTTCCTGCATCCCAAAAAGGATTCTACGGTGTACTGGTTTTAGTCCGTCACGGACATCAGGAAGCGCTCTTGAAACAATAACCGACATCGAATAATCGATGTAGGCACCACGCATTTCCTCTTCAATGTTAATGGGTATGATGTTCTCGTTTTCTCCTTGAGCCATATAATGCTATTCACGGGGTCGATTAAGGCTGCAAGATAGTAAAAACAGACTGGTTTTGAAAAGAGATTACAAACACCAAAGAGGATAATCAGGACTTTAGTACCACTGTCCGACTTTCCTGTTCTGAAAATTGAAAATTCCGCTACCTCGAACCTCGATTCCGTTGTGCATATGCTTCATCACTACTCCACACCCACCAATTTTGCATCGCTTAGTACCAGGGAAGGTAACTGCCAACCCAACTTGCATTGCATATACTTTTTGATCAAGGTCTTGAACTTTCGAAAAATCTGATGCCGCATAGGTGAATTTGCGAAAATCCGCTCCTCCTTTTATAAAGACTTTGGTGTAGTCAGAGAAATCGCGTTCGATTCTAAGCCCAAGCCCATAGTAATTCTTATCAGACACAGCAAGTCTTGGCACATATGGATTAGGACCATCGTCAAGTGCAGCATCATAAGCATTCTTCAGTTTCAATTTTCCAAATTCTGCTTCAAAAACAAAGCTCCAAGGATAATTCTGTCTAGCTCTCTGCTTAAGTTCCGACATCATATATAGATTCGAAGAAGAGTAGTTTCTATACCTCCAATTCAAAAAAGCTCTTCTTCTATTAGCATCATATAGCACCAGTCCCACAGTACCATAGAGTTTGTTCACTTGGTAGGTAGCGCCTTCAAAATCAAACTGATAATCTCCCCCTTGCATCGGAGCAAGGTTTCCCCATTCTTGACCAAAGCCTCCACCTATAGTCAAAAGATTGAAAAGATTAATTCTCATTCCACCATTCCAGTTTGGGAATACCCAATCTCCACCTTTCATGTCTAGCGGATTTTCTTCAGAAATATCCAAAGGATCACCTTCCAAATTTTGATAGCGAGAAAAAGGGTAAAGAGCTGGAGTCTCTGAATAAAAGCTAGTACCAAATTGCTGGTAAGCACCACCTCCAGAAAGCTCTACACTGAACATTTCCAACACATTCCTAGCAACATTACCAAGGCCAGATTCACTTTTAGGATTTTTGGCTTTCTGGGATATCCCAAAAATATCATCATCCTGCGCAAACACGGCTGTGAGAACAAAACAAAGAATAATGGAAAGGGGTAGCTTTTTGAAATTCATACTTTTATAAACGAAGGCGTGAAACTCTTGGTGTGAAATTAAAAAAAAATGCCTCCCAATTGGGAGGCATCTTCATAATAACTTGAATTAAATCCTAATTTCCGTCTGTAGGCTCAGGAGTATCTTCTTTCTCAGCTTCTTGCTTAGCTTTCATTTCAGCAATCATGCTGTCTAGTTTCTCTTTTACAGCTGGATCCTCTTTAGTTGCAGCCAATACTTTATTGTAAGTACCAGCACCCAAGATTTCGTCATCCATGATCAAGCCTGTTTTGTATTCTTTCAAAACACCCTGAAGAGAACCTTGAAATTCCTTTACTTCTTCAAAAGCAGCTTTTTCTTCTTCTGTAACTTTAGCTTCAGTCATTTTAGCCTCGTCACCCCAAGCAGCCTTGATCTCATTATATCTACCACCACCCTGGAAAATCTCATTTTCCAAAATCATAGCCTTCAATTCTTCTGTTTTTGTATTTACATAATTGTCAAATGTCACCTCTACATTTGCATATTTAGTCAAATCTTCATCTGTGACTTTCTCCTCATCTTGTGCGTAAGCAGCAAGTCCTAGGAACGCGAATAGCGCTCCAAACAACAATACTTTTTTCATAAACTATCTGATTTTAATTTCTGTATAATTCTCAATAAAAAACTCTAAAGCCAAAAATTCAAGTATTGAAGGTGCTTTTTAAGGTTTTTTATGATAAATGGTCAGAGTGAAGGTCAAACCAAGCGAATTGCTTTAAGCTCACTAATCGTCTGTACCGGATCATCGGAATTGAACACAAAGCTTCCTGCTACAAATACATCCGCTCCTGCCGCTAACAGCTTGGGAGCATTTTGAAGGTTCACTCCCCCATCTATTTCGATTTTTGTCTTAGCTCCTTTGGCAAGTATTAGATCCTTCAATCGAGAAACTTTCGAATAGGTATTTTCAATAAATTTCTGCCCGCCAAACCCAGGATTTACGGACATGATAATTACTTGATCAATATCCTGAATCACTTCTGATAATAATTCTACTGGTGTATGAGGATTGATCGCAACACCAGCTTTTACTCCGAGGTTGGAGATAGCCTGCAATGTGCGGTGCAAATGCGTACAAGCTTCATAATGGACTGAGATCACTGCCGCGCCTGCATTTTTAAAAGCTTCCAGGTAATTATCAGGATTCACGATCATCAGGTGTACATCCAGAGGTTTTTTCGCATGGCGATGGATTGCCTCTGTCACTGGAATGCCAAATGAAATATTCGGAACGAAGACTCCATCCATAATGTCCACATGAATGTAATCAGCCTCCGATGAATTCAGCATTTCTACTTCTCTTTGAAGATTTGAAAAATCAGCAGCTAGAATGGATGGGGCTATTAAAGGAGACATGCGTATGTTTTTGTTTTTGTAAAAAAGGTAAAATATTAGGCTGTGCCCAAATTCTTACTGCCTTATTAATTTGCTTCGCTTGATCAAAGTGGAGTCATGCATCTGAATCACATATATCCCATGCTTGACTCCTTGTAAAAGAATCCTGAAAGGTTCTTGGGCAGTTGCTCTTTTAAGGGTTTCACTTTGTAAGGTTCGACCATTAAGATCAATAAGAGAGAATTCTGCACTCAGACTAGTGCCGAAATGGATATTCAACTCATCACCTACAATCGGGTTGGGATAGACTTTCCAAGATACTACCTCTTCATTATCATCCACAGCCAGTATTTCTCCATAAAGCGCCGCTAGAAAATTTGGAATACCAAAACCTAACATATTATCTGGTTCGTCAGCTTGTGTTCCACTATTCAACAAACTTTCTATTAATTCATCCTTTGTCCACTCAGGTTTAGCTTCCCAAAGTCCTGCCGCCAAAGCTGAAATCTGAGGAGCAGAAAAGGATGTACCGTTGGAAAACCCAACCTCACCATTAGATCTGATCAATGCTGTACCATCTCCAAAAGCTGCCAAATCAGGCTTTATTCTCCCATCTCCTGTGGGCCCTCGGGAACTGAAACTAGAAACATTAAGCTCTTTATTAACAGATCCAATCGCTAGAATTCCTTTGGCGTCAGAAGGTGAATTTAATGTTGATTGGGATGGACCACTGTTTCCTGCGCTGTTTACTACAAGTATTCCTTTGCTCGCTGCGATACTCGCTCCTCTCGCAATAATAGTAGTCTCTCCGTCCAAATCTGCTATCGTGTAGTTCATCGCAGGATCATCGAAGTCCCAATACCCAAGAGAACTACTGATAATATCTGTACCAAGGCTATCTGCATATTCTGCGGCACGAACCCAGTTGTATTCTTCCACCCAATACTCCGTAGCAATCTCCTCTGTCATCGCAAGTATGTAAGTTGCATCAGGTGCTCCTGCCAGCATTTTCCCTGGTTCTTTGGAAGCGATGAGAGAGAGTACATTTGTGCCGTGCTGATTGTCGGAATACACATTCTGATTCCATGGTCTCACAAAATCTCTCGTTGCGATGATCTGTCCATTTGTTTGCAAATGAACCAAAGGACTTGCAGTATTGGCACCTGGAAATCCCGCGTCAAAAACTGCGATGGTCACACCTTTTCCGGTAAACCCTTCCTCATGCATTTTATCTATCCCAAGCAGTGAATTTTGGAAGTCGTATGTTTCTTCATTTGTTGCCAAAACTCGTGCGCTTTCGCTAGTTGGCATACGGAGTTTACTCTTGCCAGAAACATTACTATTTGCTTCAATTTTAGCATTTGGATTGGGAACAAAGCCTCTACCCACCAACTCTACTCTATCCACAAAAGGCAAGGCTTCTAGTTCTGCTACTCCAGCTTCATCTGTCACTAGCAAAGTAGCATTAAACCACTTGCTGGAATAAAGAATATAAGTTGACTTTTCGGATACGGCATCCACATATTTTTGCGAAACAGGAAGATCCAAACTATCAGGAGCCACAGCTTCTCTACTTCTCCTATTCAATGCTTTTTGGCTTAGAAATTCCGATGGTTGGGAAAGAGAAAGACTTTCCTGAGGCTTAAACTTGTAAAAAACAGCATAACGATCCTGGGCAGCTACATTCCAAGAAAATGCTATTCCAATCAACAAACAGGTTAAAAATTTAATTCTTCCCATTTTCGATCAATTTCATATGAATTTTAAATCCTGAATCTATCAGCATATCTCCCAAACAATCATTTCTAGAACAGTAAGTCAATACCTCATCATACTTTTCTGTTAATCCCACACCTTTCTCATACACTTCGTAACGGATATCTCTATACGTCACCAGGTCATCACTCTCCTCCTGATTCACCCGAATAGAATTACCCGAACTGATAAGTTCAAATTCATCTTCTGATCCATTTCTATATATATATCCGTTCCAGACTACTCCATTTTTCGGTGGAAATACCAAGGAAACCAATGGTTGATTTTCTATGGTTCTCACCAAACCACGATCCCGCTGAATCAGAGTGTATTCCAAAACATTACTCCATGCTGAATTAGTAGAAGATTTAGAACGCTGCACTATATACACTGCTTCTCCTTCCTCATTAGTATAAATACTCCTGATCCGATCTTTATAAAAAAACAGCGTTTGTTCTGAGTCATTTTCACCAAAATGAGTAGTCTGATCTACCTCATAGATCCAAAATAAGCCAATTTCCAAAGGCTGGAAATCATAGCCCAAATCCACCTGCCCTTCTTCAATTTCCCGATCACATGCGGTGAAAAATATCAGTACTGCTAATACAAGTATGGATAGGAGTTTATTCATAGGGCCTTTCAATGACTAAAAATACTAGGATTTTCTCAATTATCAGGTAAGGACGAATTGATACAGTTTCGAAATACTTTTTTCTAGCCAATCATCCTGATTATCTTAGCCGATTCAAAATTTGAACCATGGCTTTAAACACTTTTGTAAAAATAAGCGGCATCACCAATCTCTCTGATGCTAGGTATTGCTCCGGAATGTATGTGGATTTATTGGGCTTTTCACTCGAAGGAGAATCAGAAAAATTCATCACCCCTACTCAATTTAATGAAATAACAGGATGGGTTTCCGGTCTTGAATTTGTTGGAGAATTCGTCACCTACCAAGTATCCGAAGTTCAGGAAACACTGATCAATTACCCAAGTGTAAAATGGATCGAACACGATAGAATCGAGCCTCTTGTTGAGTTTGAAGGCAAAGGATATGGTTTGATCTATAAGATGGATTTGCAAGAAGTCAGACACATAGAACAGGAAGTGGCTGAGAAACTCAATGAATCCGGAATCATTTTTCATATCACCTCAGACCGTGAAGAGTTAGATGAAGAGGACTTAAAAGCTATTAAGCTAATCAGCGGGCACTGCAGAGTCATTTTGGGTGTAGGAATAACAGCTCAGAATGTTCTAGAGTTAATAGAAAAGTTAGACCTCTATGGTATCTCTCTTACCGGTGGAGATGAAATCAAACCAGGCCTTAAAGACTTTGATGAACTTGCGGATATTTTGGAAGCACTAGAAGTAGAGGATTAAGCACTCATTATATATAAAAAGTAAGAAGGCTATTGGAATTGATCCAATAGCCTTTTTTGATGTCGTTTTACTCTGAAAACTATTCTTGATCGAACAAATCTGAAGGTTCGTAAGGACTGTTATCTCCTGTAAAGAAAGAGCCATCAATAAATCGGTGATTAATTCCAATATCGCGTAATTGCATCATATCGTGCTCAACTAGCTTCACTTCAGTAGCTGCCAAGTTGCCAATAATTCGCTCTTGGTTTACCGACTTTGGAATCACTGCAATATCTCTGGCAATAGACCAAGCAATAAGAACCTGACCTGCTCCTACTTTATGCTTATTTGCAATCTCCTTAACTACTGGATCTACCAACAACTTCGGATCGTTTTCATGTTTTTCAGCTCTAGAATCAGGGGATCCCAAAGGTGAATATGCCGTCATTAATATTCCATGCTCAGCACAAAATTCAACCAATCCTCTTTGAGGAAGGTAAGGTTGCATTTCTACTTGATTCATTTCCGGCTTTTGGCCACCTACCTCAAACAATTCATTGAGCTTGTTCTGGTTGAAATTGGAAACACCAATATGCTTTGCAAGGCCCTTTTCTTTTAAGTCCTGCATACCTTTCCAAGTTTCAGAAATAGACACTTCATCATAGGTATAAAAGTCCTCTCTGCTGTTTGGAAATCCAACTTCTGCCTTAAAAGCTATCGGCCAGTGAATCAAATACAAATCCACATAATCCAATCTCAAATCAGCAAGGGATTTCTCCAAAGCTGGAAGAACCTGGTCTTTCTTATGGGAATTATTCCAAAGCTTGGAAGTCACAAAAAGCTCCTCCCGCTTCACTAGTCCTTCAGAAATAGCCTTTGCGATGCCTTCTCCTACTTCATTTTCATTCTGATAAACTGCCGCACAATCTATATGTCTATAGCCAGCCTCAATAGCCCAGTAAACGGCCTGACTAACTTCTCCAGTCTTACTTTTCCAAGTCCCTAATCCTACAATCGGAAGTTTATCTCCATCTTTAAAGCTTAAGTATTTCATATATTTAAAATTTAGATTTTTGGTGTGAGTTCCTATTAAATGGCATAAGGCGGTGCTTAGTTCACTCGACTCTCCAAATATTTCTTAAATCTATTCATTACCCAAAGGTGAATTTTCGCCTGTGTATTCACATAGATAAGCCAAGGTAATCTCGGAACAAACTCATGGATGGCTGAAATAATATATCTATTGTCCAATACTCCACGAAACTCCAACCAACCATGATCGAATCGCTGTACAAGCCAACCTCCGGAAATATAAAATAACTGACGGTTTTCCTCACTTCTATCAGGAATAAGGGTCAGTTGCAGCATTGGCTTTTTGCTCCAAAGCAGATAAAAAACAATTTCTCCACTTTCCTTCATTTTTCCATTGATCCAAAACTTGAAAAAAGTAGGAAGCCAGATGTTGTATCGATGTGCAACCCAAGTTGCAGAGTCTCCATGAGGATTTGGCATGCGCTGAATACTTCGAACTGTATTTTTTATTTTATCCAAGGGATGGAAACTTGGCAATTGAAGGGCAACATCTGAGCTGAGTGCTTCTCGGACCGACTCCTCATAAGTAAGGTAAGCTATAGGCTTTTCTCGAAATTTCAGCTCTTCGGATACAGTCAAAGTATGCTTGAGACTCTCTACCAAAGGAGAAACCAATTGAGGAGGTGCTTCACCAAAAAAACCAACCCAGAGCTTAGAAAGCCCTAAAGAGAAGACTGGAACAGAAAACACTAAACGCTTCTTCCCTAGCTCAACGGCTGTCACTTCCAGCATTTTTCTGTAAGAAATAACATCTGGACTACCAATTTCAATTGCTTTTCCAAACACATTTTCATTACCAACACAGGTATCGATAATGTCCAAGGTATCTCGAAGCGAAATAGGCTGAGTTAAAGATTCTGTCCATTGGGGACACATGAGAACTGGTAGATTTTTTACCAAATTCTTGATCATATCAAACGAGGATCCACCAGGCCCTACGATGATAGAAGCACGAATAGCAGTAAGCTTGGCAGATCTAGCACCTAAAGTTTGCTCTACTTCCAACCTGCTTTTTAAATGTCGGGAAAGGTTTTCTCCAGATTCTTTGGGCAAAAGTCCACCTAGGTAAATAATCTGCTTTACCTTATTTAGATGTGCGGCTCTACTAAAATTATCAGCCAAAAGTAAATCTGTGTCCTCAAAACTCCCTTGGTTCAAACGAGTAGAAGCATTCATAGAATGTACCAAATAGATTGCTACATCCACTCCTTTCAAAACCTCAACCGTACTTGATATGGAATACAGTTCTACCTGCTTCCAAGTCACTTCAGGACAGGGATTATCCTTGACCTTGCTTCTACTTAAAGCAATGATATTGTATTTGTGGCGAAAATGGTGGATAAACCATCTACCCACATATCCCCCTGCACCTGCGATGGCTACAGTTGGTTTAGACACAGAAATAGGTTGATCAGTTAATTCCATAAGTAAGAGCTTAACTAACCAACCTATTAATTGGTATTCATGTTTAGAATTAACCTATTTTTTTTCCGCTTTTACCAAAGCTTCTGTAGTAGTGAAATACTTCACAATCATATTCGGAACCTCCCAAGAAGGCATATTCTTTTGGGTGAAATACTCCAAATACTTCTCAGTGACCTGAGCAAAATGAGCTTCATGGCCATTGTGATAGGTTGAAGGAATAATCACTTTATACTTTCCAGTACTGATTTTCTCCAAATCTAAACCTGGAAAACGATCCTGAAGTTTTTCCTTCACTAGGCTAGTCAATGCTTCGTCCTGCCCATCCAAAAGCTCTACATATAAGGTAGCAACATAGTTCTCTGCAGCGCCTTGCTGAATAATCAGATTTGCCTTTGTGCCACGCATCATACTATAATGTGTATCTGCTGCACCTTCTGGCGCCTGATAATTCCAGATTACACTCACTTTAGAATGCACTCCTTTCAGCGTATAATTCATCTCACCGTTACTATTCACACTGAGCTTATTATTAGACACGTTTTTCTGCAGAAAATCAGGGAACTCAGCTTTACCCGTTACGAGCTTAAATTGATCCAAATCCAGATCCGTAGACCAAAGCTTTGCTGTCTGCATCTGTACATCAGTTGTGTCTAGCGTAACACCAGGAAAAGCCTCCCACTGGATCAAATCTACCAAATGCGTAGTCACATCCACGATACCCGTTCCTTCTATATCCGTATCAAAAAACCAATCTGGTCTAATCAATGGGTTTCCGGAAACATACTTGAAGAAATGATGTACAGACTCCTTAGTAATCGCAGGATTATCAAGTGTGCCTTTTTCCAACTCACCGAAAACGTCTGGAACCAAGGAAAGCTCTTTCTGCAAAATGGTGCTGATCTCAAAACGCTCGGTCATGATATCGTAAAGCAGCAGATCCTTTTTGCCAGCTTCTTCGAAGGTCTTTACCAACTTCTGAAACCCACTTTTATTAATCACCAAAGGCTTATCAGCATAGACGTTGATTCCATTAGAAATAGCGGCAGAGATATAATCGATCTTTCGATCATTCTTACCAGCTACCATCATGACATTCCCCGGCTTGGTCGATATCATTTTCTCCAAATAATCATCACCAGTGCTAACCTGTAGATTCCAGGCAGTAGCATCTTCCTCACGATTATTGTAGCCAGCGAGGCGATTCATATAGTCTTTCAATTCCGCTCCTTCCGGAGCAAAAACGTAGACGGTAGAATCTACCTGTGGATACATAGACTTGTGAATCAGGCCTGCGTGAAAATGTCCCGGATCTAGGGACATAATCGTAATCTCAGAAGTTGATTCAGGTGCTTGATTCACGCTTTCTTTATTTTCGCAGGAAAGTAATAATCCTGCTGCAATAGCTACTAGAGCAGTATTTTTCAAAATAACCTATGATTAAACTTTCACATAATTAGTACCATAAGGAGCTCTTTGTTTTCTTTCCAACATAGAGTTTGCCTCAGAGTCATTGATAAACCTTTCTGCTTTGGCGTCCCATTCTACCTTTCTACCCAACTTCATAGAAATGTGTGTCAATAGACATACTGAACAAGAACGATGTCCGATTTCTGCTGGAGAAAGCAACTCATTATTTCCCTGAATAGCTCCCAACCAGTTACCATGATGTTCAGCACTTCTAGTCAACTGAATCTCATCAGGACCAATGACAGACTTTAAGATTTTAGGATCAGATGCATCCAGTGCTTTTGCACTATTGCCCTGAGCTACCGGATCAGAAGCAGAAGCTACATAGCTACCACGAGATACCCAAATCCATCCTTCCGTACCTTCATAACGAATACCATTTGGATACCCGCCGCCTGTGTACATCATGATACCATTGTCATACTCAGCTTTTGCGTAGAAGTCACCATGTACATTCCAAAGTCCTGACTGAGGAAACTCAGCTACTGCCTCAATGTATCGTGGACCAGTCAATTCTGTATCCATACCCCAAGCTGCAGAATCGTAGTGATGCTGACCCCAGCCAGTAATCATACCTGCACCAAACTGCTCTCTTCTTAACCAACCTGGTCTGTCATAGCCTGTTGCAGGATGAACACCGATTTCTGTGTAAGGAACTTCAGGAGTTGAGCCCAACCACATGTCGTAATTCAAATTAGCTGGAATTGGCATTGGATCAGCTTCAGGTCCAGCTGGATCACCTGGAAGACCAATTTTCACTGTGTGAAGCCTACCGATTCTACCATTTCTTACTAATTCTGCAGCATATCTAAATTGCTCACTAGAACGCTGCTGAGTACCTAGCTGCAGTTTCATTCCAGATTTATTCACAGCATCCACCAATTGACGTCCCTCACGAATTGTCAGAGAAGTTGGTTTTTGCACATATACATGCTTTCCTGCCAATACTGCTTCCATTGCTGGCTGAGAGTGCCAATGATCCGGAGTACTGATCACTACTGCATCGATATCCTTGTTCTGAAGCATATCCTTATAATCAGCATATTGCTTTACATCCAAATAGGCTTTGCCCATTTTCTTGGTGTAATAATCTTCTACACGTTTTTTGCCATCCGCCATGCGGTTGCTATCCAAATCTGAAACTGCAACGATACGAGCGATATCATGCTGCCATACACCTGGCATATCATGATCACGTGCGATTCTACCACAACCAATTTGACCTATATTAATTTTATTACTAGGGGCATTTTTTCCAAAAACAGAAGCAGGTACAATGGTCGGAAATCCTATTGCTGCACTTGCTAAGGCGCTGTTTTTAATGAATTCTCTTCTTTTCATTTCTAATTAGGGTTAATTATTACTTGAATTTATTTTACAAAAGCCCTCCAGTAAGCGTCTGCTTCTGCTGCAGTCATCTTACCGTCAAAGACAATCATTCTGTATTTTAATGTATATCGTTTGTTGGGTAAAAGCTCCCAAGACTCGTGTCTAATCGGAGTAAATTCTATAAAGACATTACCAATTCCATTATAATTATCTTCTGGCCAAACACGCAATGGCTCCGGGTGAGCCTTATTCGTATTGTGGCTTAAGAATAGAATCCCACTCTCTCCAGTTGTATCGTCAGTTTCTCCCTGCACGATGATCCATTTTGCATTTGTTCCATCCGCGGTTTTTCTTGTATCTCCTTCAGAAGTTAAAACAGAACTGTTGTCCGTTCCCCATTTCTCTGTGGCACGAAAACCTATTCCACCGCCATAGCGGTAATCATCAAGCAAGATACCCCCAGGGATTTTGGTCTCAATGGTACTAGTGTAATCGACCATGTATCGACCTTTGTCCGCAGGCTTTACCTTGATACGAAGATCTTCGGCAATAGCTATTCGCTCAGATTCTGGAGCTTTCAAATCTAGGTGGTTTTGACGCACGTTAAGTTCGGCTGCACCGCCTGCTACCTTTTTAGAAAGCACATGTGAAAAGTCAACTCTTCCTTTTTGATCTCCCAGATTCCAAAAGTCTACTTCTCTTCCACTGATGGTAGCGCGAGTCCATGGACCCCAGATTCCATAGTGATGATAATGGTCTTTTGGTTGAATTCTAGTAAGAACTTGTCCTGATGGGGATTTTAATGGGTGAATAAATCCAGATTTTGCAAAATCTTTTTTTATGCCTTCAGGCACGTCTGCCACAGCCGTTTGGTAGCTTAGAACAGACTGATTACCAATCACGAAATCAATTCCGCTAGACGTCTCTTTCAACTCTACTTTTTGCGCAAAGACTGATACCATTAAACATAGGTAAATCGCTGGTACGCAGAAAATTCTTTTGAATATCATATAAATTTCAGGTTATTGGGATCGAATTTTAAAGATATAGAATTCTAAATTATCGACTAACCCGTTTATCCAATTACCCCATGAAGAAGATTATTATCTACGGAATCGTTTTCCTAGCCAGTGTCAATATTGCTCTTGCACAAAACCCTCAAGAGATTCCGTTGGATCAAGCTTGGAAAGATAAAATCAGTGAATTAGCTCCAGAAAAAGCCAATTTCCCATTTAAAAAGAAGAAGAAAGTTCTTGTATTTTCACTACACACAGGTTTCTGGCACTGGGTAAATCCTCATACACAAGCCATGATTCAGATCATCTCTGATAAAAGTGGTGCTTTTGATGTGACCACGAGCACAGACATCGCTATGATGGAAAAAGATAAGCTGAAGGAGTTTGATGCTGTAATATTTAACAACACTAACTCTAAGCCTCAGTACAGAAATTTATTTGTCGATAAGATCAGTGAGAACACTACTTTGGATAGCGTAACTGTATGGGCTCAAGCAAATAAACTGGAGCAAAATATCATTCAGTATGTGAAAAAAGGTGGTGGAATCTTGCTATTCCATGGCGGTGATACCATGCTAAATAACTCAATGGAGTTCTCCAAACTAACTGGCGGTAGCTTCGATTATCACACAAAGCAGCAGGCTTTCCAGGTAAGAATTGAAGATCCTACTCACCCATTGACTAAATCACTTCCAGCTGAAGGTTACAACCATGTGGATGAGCCTTACTTCTACAAGAATGCTTACGATGAATTGGATTTCCATCCATTGACATATTTCAACAACGCGGAGATCGAAGGTCAGAGAAAAGGACAGGAGAAAACTTCAGGCAAAACTTATGTGTCTTGGATCAGAAAAGATGGCAAAGGAAGAGCGATGTATATCTCTACTTCTCACAATGCGCAAAGCTTTGAAAACGCCAATATTCTAGCCTACTTCTTAGATGCAATGCAGTATGTTGCTGGAGACGTGAAAGTAGATGAGACGCCTATTGGTAAGTAACTAGTAATAAACACATAACAAGCAGTGAGACAAACCTTTAAAAGTAGCTTCTCACTGCTTTTTTTATTTTTAAAAATCTATGACAATAAGACTTTTTGTAGCCACAATTTTATTGGCAGTTGCTGCGTTTTTTTATAGTAAATATGTGAGGAATGTTCCAGAAATTATTCCTTTTGAGGTAATCAGAAATTCTGTACTTTTTAAAGTAGAAATTGAAGGTAAGCTATACACATTTCTGTTCGATACAGGGGCTCGAACTGTAATTTCTCCCAAGCTTAAAGAAAAGTTGAATATAAAAGAAACAGGTAGCCCATTACGGCTTCGACTTTTACGGTAACAGCTCTGTAGTCGCTGAGACTAATTTGCCAGAACTAAAATTAGCTTCTCTAGCTTATCAAAATCTGGAAGTTTCGATAACTACTCTTCCTGAAAACTTTATTTCCTGCGGAATAGAACTCGATGGTGTTTTAGGTCTGGAATTCTTTAAAGGAAAAGTAGTCAAAATTGATTTAGCAAATAACGAGTTAACAGTAGCAAGTGATATTTCTTATTTAAAGGAAGATTTTGGAAAACCATTAGAAATAACTTTTTTCAGTGGAAACAAACGGCCCGATATCCCTATCACCTTTGAATCTGAAGATGGAGAAATAGTCTATAACTATACCGCCCCAGAACCTGAGAGTGAATGATAAGCAAGCATCTAAGTCTATTCCAGCAATCCCAAATCGTACTTCCGAAATCTTAAATCGTCAGGCTTTCTTCACAAACTCGCTTTTCAACGCCATAGATCCAAAACCGTCAATCTTACAATCTATGTTGTGATCTCCTTCCACTAGGCGAATACTCTTCACTTTAGTCCCAGCTTTGATTGGTTTCGGGGCACCTTTTACCGGAAGATCCTTTACAATAGTGACTGAATCGCCATCAGCTAGAAGTGCTCCATTAGAATCTTTTACTACTAATCCTTCCTCAACTTCTTCTTCAACTTCGCCATGAGTCCATTCAAAACTGCACTCTGGACAGATTAGCTTTTCATCCAATTCGTAGCCATAAGGCGAGTTACATGCGGGGCAAGGAGGTATATTTTCCATGTAGCGAAGTTAATGGAAAATTTCAGTAGCCGAGGAAATTGGCTAGGCCCAATTAGATTCTACGCGTCAAAAATCTTAATAAACTGGCATGTAGCTATGCACCACAGCCTCGGCCGCTATTCTTCCTGAAGCCATGGCTGCATTTATGGAACCGTTCAAAAGGTAATCACCCGCCAAGAATACCTGATCAGAAATCTTACACTCCGTAAAGGGGATAGTGCCCTTTACATCGTCAACTGTAGGAATAGCATAGTTGATATAATAGGACTTTACAAATTTGAAGTACTCCGCATTGATACGGGAAAGTGCTTCCAACTCAGATTGTACAGCTTTAATCAACTCCTTCTCTTTCAGATCAGTTGCTAGAATTGATACGGAAAGCAATGCTCTACCATTTTTGGAATAGGCAGACGAAACATCACTCATAAAGACCAAATTGTTGATTAAGTGATTTTCTCCGGGAATCAAACCCAACATCGCCCTTCCCATGAATGATTTATGCAGGGAAAAGTAAAGTGTGATGACTGACTTAGCCGGAGAAAACTGACCATCCAGCTGCTTCATGAATTTATCTGGCTGAGTTGCAATGATTATGCGATCAGCTTGAATACGCTCTCCATTTTCCAAATCAATCTGTGTTCCTTGAATGGCTTTAACTTTAGTATTGAATAAGAACTCTGTTGAGTGCAACCGCTGCCTAAGCATTTTTGGAATCTCGATCATCCCATTCGCAGGTATCGCTCCCATCCCCTCAGAAAACATTTTGAAGGTAAACTCAAACATCCTGGAAGAAGTTTTCAAGTCTTTTTCCAAGAATATTCCACGAAAAAACGGCTTGAAAAAATTAGTAATAATCTGTTCTGTAAAGCCATATTCTTTCAAATACTGATAAGTAGGAGTAGAAGGTTCGTTGAAAATATCATCAAGACTCTTTTTCTTGAGCTCCTGCGTCAGGCTAAACATTTTCACTTTGTCGAAAAAACTACCCACATGCGAAAATGCCATGTTTACCACTTTAAGTGGATTTCGGAGCGGGTCAGAAACTATGAAGGTATCTTTAGCTCCAAATATTATTGCTCCTGGCTCAAAATACTTAAGATTTAAAGATGCGAAATCTAGGTACTTTCTAGCTTCTGGATAAGCTGTCAGAAGTACCTGAAAGCCATGATCCAAGAGAAAACCATCCGCTTCATCAGTTTTCATTCGACCACCAATTCCTTCACTTTCTTCCAAAATCACCGGGGAGTACCCAGCTTTCTCCAACTCAATTGCAGCTACTAAACCTGCTACACCAGCACCGATAATATATATATTTTGTCCTTTCATGAATTCAGATTCTAAGTAAAAAAGCCTCTTTAAGTGCTTTGTTTAACTTAAAACCTAACACATTCCTGTTGCTATTGTTTCGTGATTTTTTACCTACAGAAAAGATAATTCATGGATAGAACCCAAAGCCTTGGAAATGTATCATTAGCTGCATAATCCTAGAACTAGTGAATTGCAAATCATAAAGATCAAGAGCACGTCAGTGAGCAATTGTTTTACATACTCCCACTCACCCATGGAATCCCCAACAAATAATATTGCACTAAAGCTCTTCCTGTCTGTTCTGAAGTGCATTGGGATATTTCTAGTATCAAAGAAGCAATAGTGCAATCCTGCTTTTTCTTTGAAATTTCCAGCCAACGCTGAGACAACAGAAAATTTGCCTCAGTATTAACTTTATCTGGACTTGCCAAGATGCATTTGGTAGCACCACTTTGATACCAAGCCAAAGCGATATTTTCTGGATAATCTCTATCCAAAGTAGAGCAGGTAAACCAAAGTGTGGCATTTAGTGGAGACACGTATTTATTTGACAGTAAGTCAACTATATCTAAATGACCGTAACCTCTTAACCTATCTCCTTCTCCATGACCCCAATACAACCAGTTACCCTTCATCTGAGAGATGGCTGATAGAATCTCATCTTTGAAATAATCTCCTGGATGGTAGGCCTTCCCCCCTTCTTGTTCCCATTGTGCGAGCATTTCAGTATACACTGGCTGATATTGACAAGTTAAATTAGCTTCAACCTTTGTAGAGTTTTCACTTAAAAGGACCTGTAAACCTTCCTCTACCTCAGACCAATTGTCAGCAAAAAAAACTGAGGAAATCCAGTGACCAGTAGAATTATTATGGACCAAAGCCGGCCACAAATCTATTTTATCACCACTTGCTAAGCTCCTTGGAAGGATAAACATCGCTGATGTAGCTCTGTTTTTCCCCATCAATTCGTCCACTAATGGAAGATATGTGTTTGTCTCAGCGCCAATTTCTGCAACTGGAACAAGGAAATAGCGAGGATGAAGTGCATTCAACCTCGCTATAAAAAGTGAAGCTTCTTCATACCAATATTTAGGTAAAATTATAGCTCTCTTCATTGTAAAAAATTAATTGGTTGCGAATACCAGCTTAGTCTTCAATTGGAAGTCACTTAATCTGAAAGGCTTAATGACAAACCTAGATTTATGAACTTGCTTAGCATATGGACGCAAAAGATCCACAGGGATTTTCGTACGCTGTCCATCAAACTCTGCTTTCCAAAATTCTTCCACCACTACTGCTTGCTGCTCTCGCTCTAAGCTTAATAGTCTACCGTCAGCTTTTATAAGATCAGCTTCAGACAAATTATAACCTTTACCGAAGAACTGTGAGTGTAGCGCCTCAATCATATACACTCCACCCGAAGTAACTGCTTGCCAAACATGTGTAAGTTCATGGATCAAAGTATCCATAGGTAAGGTGGAGCCTGATTTATAATTGATGACATACATGGTAGTGAATGGACGGTTTTTATTCATCCACATGATCAAATCAGCAGCAAGACTGGCATCGGTCAATTTCACTCTATCTAGATCAATTGAAACGCCAAATACCTTTTCAGCTTCTGCTCTCTCACTGGCATTCAGCCCTCTGTGCGACCCAAAAACATCAAGTAAAATTGCAAAAGTTAATGCGGCAATTGTTCCCCCAAGTTTAGTTGCTTCAATCATCAGGGTAACTGCAGATTTCCCAATTTCTATCAAGCCTTTGATCAAACCTTCCCGGAATGCATCCCGCACATTTGTTACGATCTCTTTGAGCACTTCTCTCCAGTGATGGACAGTACCTATCAATGCTGTGATAAGCGTACGAATAACTGATACTGATTTTTGAGCTATTATCTCCAATACCTCTCTCATTCTAGTCCAGATCACACGTAGTGCTTGCATCAATTTCTTTGCTTGAGCAGCAGTAAATCTGGCAATATCATTTAGAAGTGTACCTAGGGAAATCGCCAAGTCTTTAATGGCTCCAATTATGACAGCCAGTTGCTGAGCCGTTTTGTGAGCTACAACTCTTAATATGTTAAAAATTGAATTGCCCAGTTCCTTCAAGGCATCTATTACCACTCTTGCTATTAGTCTAGACTGATTAATGACTGCACTCATGATTTCACCCAAACTTCTGCCCAACTTCTTCAATTCCTGAACTAGTCTCTTTGCAAAAGAGAGAGCAAATCGGTTTAATCTAGCTATAAAATCAATTGACCTCTTTCCAGCACTAATCAGCGCTTTCACAATAGCGTTAAGTCTGGATGCGGCCATTTTTGCTACTTCCATGAGTAATGAGGTGAAAGAACCTAAAAGCTGCTCTAGTTTGCTTAAGGTTGTTCTCAAGATACTTTCAGCCTGACCGATCGCCCAATTCAACACTTCCAATCCCTTCTTCCCTGCTTCGATTACAGCCTGAATAAATTTATTTACTGCGGCAGTACCTTTCTTGACGGCTTCCGACAGTACTTGAGCCACAGACTTGCCTGCTGCCAGGACAGCTTCCACGAAATCTGAAATTTTATCCTGTGTCCAAGTCACAACCTTCGCTACAGCCTCGGCCAGGTTCTTTCCAGCGGCGGCTATTGCATCTGCCACCGTATTAATAGCTCCGACTACAGCATCAACTACAGTTCCTACCGTATCTTTCACCCATCCCCAAAGTCCGTCAGTGTCATCTGGCACCACGCCTGTTTTGAGGATTTTTCCTGCAGCACTCAGCCATTCTGCTACGTCCTTAATATCGCCTCCTTCTCCAAAATAATCGGCCATCATATCTCCAGCCTCATTCCTTTTCATTCGCGCTATCTGATGTACTAAAAGTGGTGCCTGCTTATTTCTCAAAAAACTCTTAACTATAGTTTTGCGGGTAGTTGGTTTTGCTTTAGCAGACCAAGAAGCAAGTTCAAACGCTTCTTCAAAATCGCCCGTTTGACTACGAAGTAGAATAGCTTTTGAGGTAAGATCCAATTCTTTCACGCTCTTCTCTTCGCTACTTTTCAAGACTTGATGGATGTTTTTCCTATCCACTTTCAAAAGCTGCATGCTTTCAAATCTTGTTTTCAAGCTCTTGCTTGATTGAATTTTTTTCAACTGTGTTTCATTAAGATTTCCCATGAGGACAAAAGTTTAAGTAGTAAAAATTATTTAATAGAAAGGCTAAAAATACTTGGACAACAAGGCTTTATCAGTAATATAATTACTAGAAAAAAAATTTAAATAATGGCTGAGCAATAATTTTAAAAGTCAATGAATAACTACCTGCTACTACACATAACTGCTTGTATCTAATATATTTCTCACTTAATAAGGCTTCTTACTCTGTAGGAACTACCTATTTTGACCTAAGATTAAAACGACCAATTATTCATTTTAGAAGAGCACAATAATCCACAAATGGTCTATCGATTAGAGGATTATTTAGTAAACTCATCCAAATTATAACTTCATGAAAAAGCTAGTCAGTAGCCTCCTACTCTGTGTCATATTTTCTTCAGTAGTGAATGCTCAAACTTATTTCCCCGAAAAGAATAAATGGGAAAGTAAAAGTCCCGAATCTATGGGACTGAATGCTTCCAAACTTAAAACAGCCATTGACTTTGCTATCGCTCATGAAAGTCAGGAAGACCCGAACTTGAAGATTGCACACTATGAAGGTGGATTTGGACGTGAGCCTTTTGGATATCCTGTGGGCCCAATGAAAACCCGCGGACCTGCTTCCGGACTGATTATTTACAAAGGTTATGTAGTTGGTCAGTGGGGCGAACCCGATCGTGTGGATTTGACATTTTCAGTAGCAAAGAGTTTTCTTTCCACCACAGCTGGATTGGCAGTAGAAGCCGGTTTGATAGATGATGAAAAGGATCTTGTTTACCCCTACATGGCTCCTATCTATCCGTATGAACCTATCAAACTCAGCATCAACAAAGCGGATCACTTTGACCAGGATGATACTTTCGAACTCTTCGACACGCCGCATAATCGAACCATTACTTGGGATCATCTTCTTCGTCAGACTTCTGATTGGGAAGGATCACTCTGGGGCAAACCTGACTGGGCAGATAGACCAAGAGAGGGTGCCAAAGAAAAACGTGCAAGACCACAAAACGCTCCGGGCTCAGTCTATGAATACAATGACACCCGTGTAAACGTGCTTGCTCTTGCTCTATTGAATATCTGGAGAAAGCCACTTCCATCCGTGCTTAAAGAGAAAATCATGGATCCCATCGGAGCAAGCGATACTTGGAGATGGACTGGCTATGAAAATTCCTTTGTGATCATTGATGGACAAATTATGCAATCAGTCTCCGGTGGTTCGCACTGGGGTGGTGGCATGATGCTTTCCGCTTGGGATCAGGCAAGATTCGGTTACCTGACTATGAATAATGGACAATGGAATGGAAAGCAACTGATACCAACTTCCTGGGTAGAAAAATCCAAAACTCCTACCCCTGCAAATCAGGGCTACGGCTTTATGAATTACTTCCTGAATTATGATCAAAAAGATATTCCAGCTGCACCAAAAACAGCCTACTCTCATATTGGAGCAGGCACCAATATGATCTATGTAGATCAGGAAAATGATTTGGTGATTGTCGCCAGATGGATTCCTGGTGGAGACAAGAATGAATTGGTGAGGTTGGTGCTGGAGAGTTTGAAGTAGCGTTGAGTTGAAAAGTTAAAAGTTGTAGGTTGAAAGTATAGAGAATCTCTTGAACAAGTCTACTTTCATCACGATACCAATTAGGTTACTTCACTCTTATTTACACCTGAGACCAATTAAATTCCAATATGGAAACGTCATCATCAGAAAAAGAAAAGCACTTGGCAGCCATAAAAGCTGTCACCTACATTCAAAATGGTCAAGTGATAGGACTTGGCTCTGGATCCACTGCCAATTACGCCATCCGTGAAATCGGCAAGCTTGTGCAGAATGGTTTACAGATAAAAACTATTCCAACATCTAAAAAAACACAGGAACTCGCCGAGTCTCTAGATATCCCCATCATCGACAGCAACAGTGTAGATTACATCGATGTCACCATAGATGGAGCAGATGAGTTCAATGATGAGATGGTGCTCATCAAAGGTGGCGGAGGGGCACTGCTGCGAGAAAAGATCGTTGCTTCCATGACACGAAAGCAAATCATAATCGCTGATTCCAGTAAACAAGTTGCACAGCTTGGCCTAGCATTTAAATTACCCATTGAAGTAATCCCATTTGCATCCAATTATGTAATGAATCAAGTTAGGGGATTGGGAGGAACTTGCGATATTCGTCATCAATCAGGAAAAATATTCGTGACAGAACAGGGAAATTGGATCCTCGACGCTAACTTTGGTCATATAAAAGATCCCCAATCCCTCTCCCATTCGCTTAACAAAATTTCAGGTCTGGTTTGCCATGGTCTGTTCATAGACCTCGCTGATATTGTTATTATTGGGAGGGGTAATGAAGAGGAAACAATTGCTCGTAAACCAAGCTGATTCTTCTTTAAAACTTACTTTAACCCGCATATACTTTAAATTATTATACTCGAAATAATAAAGAAGAATAGGCCACTAACTAAACAATGAGCAAAGCCAAAATCTTCTCTATTAATCAACCATGGGCGATCACACTAGTCTATATGTTCGTTGGCATCAACTGGATATTTTTTAGCGATATACTGATTTCAAATGTTTTCAGCGATGATATTCAAGAGATGTCTCGCTTCCAGATGATTAAGGGTTCACTGTATGTTTTACTCACAGGTTTTTTACTTTACTATTTAATCAAAAGCCTCTATGATCAGGTCAATGGGAGGAATCAGGAGCTTGAGCTACTATTTACTAACCCTAATTTAGGTATTTTTAAAGTTGATGAAGAAGGCTATTTCACCCATGTCAGTCCAAATATTATTAACGTCATGGGCTACACTGACACGGAAATTATTGGCAAAAAACTCATTGACTTTACTCCCGAAGAATTCATAAAGGAAGATCTGTCCCGTTTGGAAAAAATACTTCAATCAGAGGTGGATAAAGCTTTTATTATCAATAAGCATTTGCAAAACAAAAATGGCGAATTGGTTATAATTGAGATGCATGGAATTATCCTCAAAGACAAAACTGGAAACACAAAGGGATTTATTACTGCCTTTCAAAACATCACAAAGCAAGAGCTTTTTTTACACTCTTTGGAGGGTAAGAACAAGCAACTTCAGGATCTTGCTTCAGATCAATCGCATTTAGTAAGAGCTCCTTTGGCTAGAATTCTAGGTATTATAGAATTATTACAACATATCGAAATCGATCCTGCCGAAAAGATTGAACTAATTAATCATTTGAAAACATCAGGCGAAGAACTCGACGAGGCTCTGAAGGATATATCAAAAAAAATGAGCAGTAGGTTAACGAAATAGTTCTCAAATACGATTCAGACCTAATAAATTGATTCTACCAAAAGGCACAGGTTATTGATTAAAGTCTTTTCATAGTGACTACTGCAATCGAAAGCTACCACTGTAGCTTCCCTGGTTTAATCTGCATACTGTGACTGAACATTCCTACTCTTTCCAACTACGGTTTACTTTCTTTTGAGCTTGATTTTTCTTGGCTTTAAGTCGCTTTTCAATTGATCCCTTTCTAGGTTTGGTGGCTTTACGAACTCGTTTTTTATGAAATGCTTTGCGCAGCGAATCCTCAAACTTCCTCACCACCAACTCTTTATTTTGGATCTGTGAGCGTTTTTCCTGAGACTGAAGTTGCAAAACCCCCTCTTGGTCAGTTTTACTTTGCAATTTCTCAAGCAACATCGTCTTTTCCTCCTCACTCAATTGACGTGAATTAGGAATATCAAACTTCAGCTGAACTTTAGTTTCTACTTTATTAACATTCTGACCTCCAGCCCCACCGCTTCTTGAGGTTATGAATTGAAGTTCACTGAGAAAGTCCCCCCTACCTATTCTTTGCTCTATATTTCCTTCAGTATAATCCATATGTGATATTTTAATCCAGTACTCATTTTCAAACGAGTATATGACCAATCAGCCTAGAAATAAAATTATGGGTAAACTTTTCACCAAAAAAGAAAAAGTAAATACTAATTTGAAGTTTAACTCACTACTCAAACCCAGAATACCATGAAAAATAGAAGAGAATTCCTCATTAAATCCGCACTTGGTGTGGGAGGACTGGCGTTAGCTCCGTCTTGGCTACACGGCGCGCCTGCCATTATCAAGTCTCTCAATAAGCCAAACTCACTTATTAATGGCGTGCAAATCGGCTGTATCACGTACTCCTTCAGATCTATGCCGGATCAGAGCGCTGAAGCAACCCTTCAATATGTACTCGACTCAGGTCTATCTGCTATAGAGCTCATGGGTGATCCCGCTGAGTCTTTCGCAGGAAAACCTGTAAACCCTGTCAATATGCGGGAAATGTACCCGCTCATGTCAAAACAAAGAAAAGGCGAAGAACTCACTTCCGAAGAAAAAGCTAAACTGGCAGATTTAACTTCTCAATCCGAAGCATATGGAAAAGAAGCCGCTGCCTGGAGAAGTAAAGTAGGTACTGCTCCTTTTGAGAAAATGCGCAAGATGTATAATGACGCGGGAGTAAGTATTTATGCTTTTAAGCCCAATGCATTTGGAATGAATGCCACAGACGAGGAAATTGCCTATGGAATGACAGCCGCCAAAGCACTTGGTGCTACCCACGTAACTCTAGAGCATCCATCAAATGATGCGCATACGCTGCGTTTAGGTAAGTTGGGAGAAAAATACAAGATGTCTGTAGGCTATCATGGACACGAGCAAGAGACGTTTACGTTCTGGGATACAGCACTGGATCAAAGCAAAAGAAATGCGCTAAACCTAGATGCAGGTCATTACATCGCAGCTGGAAACACAGATCTTATTCCACTGATCGAAAAACAGCATAGCCGCATTCTAAGTATGCACACCAAGGATCGTCAAACACCTGCAAATGGCAAAGGAAACTTGGCTTGGGGAACTGGTGACACTCCTATCCCTGAACTCTTAAATTTAATTTCCAAAAACAAGTATAAGTTCCCAGCAACCATTGAGTTAGAGTATCAAGTCCCAGAAGGATCAGATGCTGTAAAAGAAGTTCAGAAGTGTGTTGAATTTTGTGAAAAAGCTTTAGCTTAGTATATAACAATTATTTTCGATGAAGCTTTTCAAGCTATTTTTTAAAGCGGCAGTTTAAACACTGCCGCTTTTCTTGGTTAAATAAAAAAACCACAGCTTTCACTGTGGTTTTTTTTGGATTAGTTCTCTTTAAGATTACTTAGAAAACATGGTAAACATCCACATTCTTTTCTCTATATCTCCCACGAATTTGGTCAGCATGTCTGCAGTGGCAATATCATCTGCTTCCTCTGCCGCTTTCGCTGCTTTTCTATGCGACTGAGCCAAAATACCCAGCCCATCAATGACATGCTTTACGCATTCTTCTCCGTCAGAGACATCTGTAATTTCCTTATGAATGGTGTTTTTCAAGTAGTCTGAATATGCATGCAAGGGCTTGAAGCCAATCGTTACTATTCTTTCCGCCATCTCATCAATATTTTCATACACTTGCGTGTACAGCTCCTCGAACTTAACGTGCAGATCAAAGAAGTTCTCGCCTTTCACATTCCAATGGAATCCTCTTACATTTTGATAAAAAATGTGATAATCAGAAAGCAAATCATTCATTTTATCTGATACATTTTTCATTGCTTTAGCATCTAGTTTCAAATGATTTGCAAGTGTTGCTTTAGTGGTAGTCATATGTGGTGTATTTTAAGTTTTAAAATTCTACTACTATACATCCAACTGGCATGCCATGATAGGTCATCCGAAACGAAGTAGCGCGTTAAAACCTTAAGCAATACACTCTTTGGAAAATCTCCTTAAAGAGCGTATAAAAACTGGCTTTGCATTTCTTTAGGACGAGTTAAGACAAAGGCGTTACGAAAAAAAATCCCCAATTCGTTGAAGATTTTATACAGTCTTGGGATGTAATTGATCTGGCATAAGGAAAATATTCAGGTTAATTAACCAGCCGAAATTCATAAAACCCTTTCATACAGATCGCCAAAATCCCCCATATTTGAAGTCAAATTTGGGCATAAAAAAACCCGGAACTGCGTTCCGGGTTAGGTGTTCAACTTTCTTACAAATCGTATTGCTTCATTTTATTGAAGAGCGTTTTGCGATCTATTCCTAATTGCTTTGCAGCTTGTGTTCTATTGTATTTAACTTCTTCAAGTACCTTTTTCAAAACTTCTGCTTCAGCTTCTGCTGCTGCGTCTTTAAGATTTAACGGCATTTTAGTAGGCTTATTATCGTGCCTCTCCGAATCGGATTCAGAAAAATTAAATTTCTGAGAATATACAATCTCTGGAGGTAGAGCTGAAACTGACATCTTACCACCGTCAGTCAAAAGCGTTGCTCTACGAATTACGTTAAGCATTTCACGAAGATTACCAGGCCATGGATATTCTTTCAACACATCCATCACTTGCTCATCAAACCCAAATACTTTCTTATTCAATTCTGCATTAGAAAGCTCCAGGAAATGGTAAGCGAAAGCTTCAATATCTGCTTTTCGATTTCTCAAAGGCGGCACTGTAATGCTAAATTCATTAAATCTAAAATATAGATCCTCTCTGAATTTACCCGCTGACACAGCCTTCCTAAGATCTTCATTAGAAGCAACAAGAATTCTCACATCGATAGACTTATCCTTTGTTCCACCTATCCTTCTAAGTTTACGCTCCTGAACGAGTCTAAGAAGACCAACTTGAGTTTCATAGGAAAGATTAGCGATTTCATCCAAGAATATTGTACCTCCATCGGCCAATTCAAACTGCCCTGGCTTCTCTGCCAAAGCTCCTGTAAAGGATCCTTTTTCATGACCCCACAGTTCACTTCCTGCTAATTCTTTGGTCATGGCGCCACAATCGACTGCGATAAAAGGTTTACCGGCGCGCTCACTTTGATCGTGGATAGTACGTGCAATATTTTCCTTACCTGCTCCACTTTCTCCGTAGATTACCACGCTTAGGCTTGTAGGTGCTACAAGAGCTACTTCCTTATATAATTTTTTTGATTCAGCACCGGTACCACGAAGGAATTTGGAGTCGGATTTCTGAACCTTGGAATCGGTTTCCTTTTTAAGTTGGGTGGCTTTGGTGAAAGTTTGGGTATTGGATTTATTAGCTTTTGAAGCCGCAAGAGCCCGTTCGATTAGGTTAATAATCTCATCTGGGATCAACGGTTTCGTCACATAGTCGAATGCGCCATTTTTGATCACTTCCACAGCGATTTTCACATCAGCGTAGCCTGTTATTATTGCCACTTGGGTTCCTGGAGAAATCTCTCTGACTTTCATCAGCACATCTCTACCCTCCATGTCACGCAATTTAAAATCACAGAAAATAAGATCAAAAAAAGTCTTTTTGACCATATCTAACCCATTCTTTCCTGAGATTGTAGTTTCAACATCGTAGCCCTTCTTGGTGAGAAATCGTTCCAAAAGTTGACAGATATCTATATTATCATCAATTACGAGAATCTTAGCCATGATTTTACTTTGCGTTATTTGAATTGATTAATTGGCTCTGAACCACCTGGTCCAGACGCGCAATGTTGAATGGTTTACTGAGGAAGTCTAACGCTCCATATTGAATAGCTTCCATTTTTATTTCTTTGTGATCAAAGGCACTCATCATTATTACTTTGGCCTGAATTTCACCTGAATTGATGTGCTTCAATTCTTGTAACCCATTTCCATCAGGTAAGTTAACATCTAAAAAAACCAACTGAGGTTTAGATTGATTAAACAATTTTCTTCCTTCTTGGAGTGTTCCAGCAGTAATCACCGAAAAACCCTTTCTACCCAGAAACCTGGATAATAAGGACCTAATTTCCGGCTCATCATCTATTACTAAGATTAGCTTATTCTTCATCACATAATCTTCTACTCTCTTCGAACTCGGGCACATTCATTCTGTCAATTGGGTACTATATCAAATTATTAAAGGATTAAGTTATAAAAAAGGTGCGGCTAAAGGCCACACCTTTTCACATTCTAAACCTATTTCATTTAACTTTTTCTACTTTGTCCTTCGCTGACTGAAGTGCTGTCTTTGTAGCTTCCAACCCGTCTGTCTTCGCTTCAAGGATCTTATTCTTCAAGTCGCCTAGGATGGACTGAAAATCTCCCAGCAGGCTATTTAATTTTTCTTTTTGAGGACCAAATTCTTCCTTATTTTTATAAAGATATGCTCCTACCATAGCGCCTGTGATCAATCCGCTAAGCCAAAGGGTCTTGTTTATTGTTGATTTGTTCATGATTTGTGTAGTTGTGGTTGTTGATAATTATCAGATTTCTTTGATCTGGTCAATGATTTCCTCTTTGGTCTTACCGATTTTCTTCTGCAAACGACCCCAAAGTTCATCTTAATTTACCTTCAGCAAAAGTTAAATCATCATCAAAGAGATCATCATATTGCTGTTTCAGTTTACCTTTAAGGATATTTCATTTTCCCTTTGTTTCAGTAAACTTCCTGGTATCGTTGGTTAAATGTTTCAAATTTCCTTGATTATAAAATCAAGCAGACGATTTGCTTAAAGGCTCTAAATGGATCGCCCTGAAATCAATCTGAATAGCACAGCGATAATAGCTAATACTAATAATACATGGATCAATCCTCCTGCACTGTAAGCAAATACTCCGACTAGCCAGCCGATCAGAAGAATAACTGCGATGAAATACAATAAAGAACTCATAGTTTTGGTGTTTAGGTTGTATGATTATTTATATCTACTAGTTCAACAGGTGTGCCTGAAATAGTAATTAGTAGAAAACCAGCTTAAATGGGCTATTTAGGGGAAATAAGCATAAAATAGAATCTACGACAAAGTAAAAGAAGAATCTTATTGGGAAATAAATTCCCCGATTTAGGTAAATATCAAATGAAAAACGAAAAAAACCCATCTATCAGGCAGGTCAAAATATACTCCATAGTAACTCTTCTATTGATTATCATTGGTAGCGGAGTTTCCTATTGGACGGCCGGTAAGATTGAATACTATACTGATGGCGTAATGCACACATCAGATGTCCTTCAACGCACCGATGAATTGTACTCCAGCATTTTGGAAAGGGAAACCAATATTAGAGGGTATGTCCTTACGGGAAACGAAGAGTTTTTGACCAATTACCATCAGTCACATGTGAATGCTGAATCCCTTCTGACTCAGCTTCAGGAATTGACTATGGACAATGCTCGTCAGCAAAATAATATAGAAGAACTCAGGGGGCTGATCAATTCTAGAGTAAGGACTTTTGAAGCTTCAATAACCTATATGAAAGAGCATGGTGACTTAGTTGGTTTCATGGACCCCAATAAGATCAATAATGCCTTGAGTGGTTATACGTTGATCAAAGAAGTTGTCTTGCGTATCAACGATGTAGAAAACGATCTCTTTCTGCAACGAAATCAAGGGTTGGTGAATAACATAAATGCTCTCCCATTTATCGTTGGTCTCATTTCACTTTTCTCTATTACTATAGGTTTGATGACCTTTTTCTCAATTTATCACTATAATAAAGCACAACTCGCTGCGAATAAAGAGATTACTTTATTTCAACAAAAGCTAAGAGATCAAATCAAACTCCTGGATGATTCAAATAAAGAGCTGGAGCAATTTGCCTACGTAGCTTCACATGATTTGCAGGAGCCTCTACGCAAAATCACTGCATTTTCTGATCTATTGAAAGAACAATACAGTGGCAAGTTAGAGGGAGAAGGTGACTTATATTTAAGCAGGATTACAGCTGCAGCAGTTAGAATGAGGCGCTTGATTACAGATCTTTTAGAATACAGTCGAGCAGGTAGAATTGAGAATGAAAAGATAACATCTGTAAAACTTTCTACAGTTATTTCAGATATGCTGGAAGACTATGAAATCGCAATTCAAGATAAATCTGCAAAAATAACAGTAGGGGAATTACCGAAAGTAAAAGGCTCTGACACGGAATACCGACAAGTGTTTCAAAATCTAATTTCCAACTCTCTCAAGTTCTCCAAACCTAGTCTCAATCCAGAAATATCCATCACCTCTGAGAATGCTAGTGATGAACTTATTAATAAATACCCATCCCTGAATAGTAGTGAAAACTACTGCCTAATCAAGGTGAGTGATAACGGGATTGGGTTTGAAAAAACGCATGCTGAAAGAATATTTTCCATATTTCAGAGATTACATGGAAAGAAAGAATATGAAGGTACGGGAATTGGTCTATCTATCACTCGGAAAATAATTGAGAAAAACGGAGGAGTAATATTTGCAGAAAGTAGCGCTGGAAACGGCGCAGTTTTCAATATAATTTTGCCGTATATAAATGCTTAAATGCCGTATATCCCATCTTCTTTCGATAATATTTAATTAACAAAATCGTGCTTATCTTAAGAGCACATTTTAACTCTTGTTTGTCACAGACTATATGCTCATGTCCTTCGAGAAACCCATTCAAATCCTAGTTGCAGAAGACGATGAGGATGATAAGTTATTAATTCTTAAAGCCTTTGAAAGGACTTTGCCAAAGGAAAAAGTTACTTGCGTAGAAGATGGAGAGGCTTTGCTCAAGTATTTAAAACGAACTCCTCCTTACGATGATCTGGAAAAGTATCCTAAACCGGATATTATTCTTCTCGATCTCAATATGCCTCGAAAAGATGGCAGAGAAGCACTCGCTGAAATTAAAAGCAGCGATGAGTTGAAATCCATTCCAGTCATTATTTTCACTACCTCAAATAGTGCTGACGATATACGAATTACCTACAAAATGGGGTCTAGCAGCTTTATTACCAAGCCAGGATCTTTTGAGGAATTAGTCAAAGTCACAGAAGAAATCGAGAATTACTGGTCAAAAACAGTATTGTTGCCAGGGTAAATAGAAAACATGATTAGTACAGAGACCATAAGAATACTCTACGTAGATGATGATCCGGATGACTTCTTTTTAGTATCTACTCTGCTGAAAAGAATCACTGAAACCACCTATGAATTAGAAGGCGCAACTAGCCTTGAAGAAGCCATTCCTAAGCTAAATCAGAACTTCGATGTCTTTCTGGTCGATTACCGACTTGGAAAAGATACCGGCTTAGAACTAATTCGCGAGATCAAATCAATTAGAAAACATGCACCTGTAATTATGCTTACTGGCATGAGTACAGGCGACATTGACAGAGAAGCACTCACTTTAGGAGCTTCTGATTATTTAGTCAAAGGGGAATTTGATGCGTATATCCTCGACAGAACACTGAGATATGCTATTCGTGATGCTCAATTGATTGAGTCGCTGGCAAGTGCTGCTGTTAAGTTTCGGTCCATTTTTGAGCTAGCAAGTGATCCCTTTCTTCTGATGGATGATGAAGGTGAGATCATAGAAGCTAATCCCGCATTTCTCAAAAAATTTGGGATGAAAGCATACGACCCTGATTCTATTGAAAGCTTTTTCTTTAAAGACCTACTTATTGAAGAATCATCCCGCCAGGAGCTAGATGACCTGTTTTTCAAAGATCAGGAGATTTATGACATGGAAGCACTCATGACAGTAGATCATGGACATACCATCAATAGTTTAGTAAGTATAGTAAAGCAAGACGTCAGCATATTCCAGGTTTTAATTAAGGACCTGAGCGCGATCAAAGCCAAAGAAGAGGAAGAGCTGAACCTAAAAAAATTCTCCTCTACGGGTAGAATTGCCAGACTTCTAGCACACGAAGTCAAAAACCCACTTACAACGATTCTGCTATCCGCAGACCAACTACATATGGAATTGCCGGAGTCAGTGCTGGCTGAAAGTGGTGACCTGATAGATGTAATCCGCAGGAATTGTGACAGAATCAACCATCTCGTCACGCAACTACTGGATAGCACTCGATTTACAGAATTGGATGCGAAGAGTCATTCGATCAACACCTTGTTAGACGAGGCACTTGAGCATGTCAAGGATCGCATAGACTTCAAAGGAATAAACATCCAAAAACAATATCAAACCGATATTTGTGATGTAAAGGTTGACGGTGAAAAGGTAAAAATTGCATTGGTAAACCTGATTGTAAATGCAATCGAAGCGATACCTGAGAAAACCGGTAAACTTTTACTCAAGACGAGTATCAAGGGAAACCAATGTAGAATTGAAATCAAGGACAATGGAGAAGGAATTCCTAAGGAAAACCTAGAGCGCTTGTTTGAACCTTTCTTTACCAGCAAAGCCACCGGATCTGGACTCGGCCTTACCAATACTCAAAATATCATTCTAAGCCATGGCGGATCTATTCGGGTAAAAAGTGACGTAGGAAAAGGAACTTCCTTCCTGATCACTTTTAACCTTCCAGGTTGAAGCAGTTGAGTATCCGCATGCAATAGCAATCGGATCACGCCTGTCACCAAAATTTCTTTGCTTGCTCGAAGACAATTGACTGAAGTGAACTAAATGCTAAGCTTTACCACATCCTGTAAAGCTTTAATCGTCTTACGGGCAGAAAAGCAGATAGTCGCATATAATAAGTAATTTATGATCCCCTCTTTCGCTAAAATTGAGGGGATTTTTTAATTTAGGCTAGTCGCTAGAAAACGTTGAAAATAATACTTCTCCAAACCACAAAATGATCGAGTTTCAAGGGAAATTGGCTGCATTCGAATTTAATCATTGGCAATATCACATTCCCATTTCTGATGAAATATCCACTCAGATGATGGACACCGAACATCGTCGAGTTTTAATTTGGATAAAAAGCGAAGGGCCATACCACATGGCTCTGATGAAATCAAAAGACTATTGGTATGTATTGGTCAATCAGGAAATCCGTACTCGTTTCAATTTAGTCGAGAAAAGTACATTCTCAGTAAAAATCGACCGTGACCATAGCGAATTCGGACATGAAATGTCTGAGGAACTCCAAGTTCTAATGGACCAAGATGAAGAAGGTGCTAACTACTTTAAAAGCCTTACTCCAGGTAAACAACGGATGATGGTCTATACTGTTACCAAAGTCAAAAGCCCAGAAAGCCGAATGAAAAAAGCACTTGCCATTATTCATCACCTCAAACTGGCAAAAGGTATTCTTGATTACAAGCAGCTCAATGAGTTAATTAAGTATTACAATAAGTTATAGAAAATAGTCAAGCCCTTTGGTGACATTTTGTATTTTAGAGTTTATCCAATTTTTCCCCTTGCAATGAAGAAGCTGCCAGAAATAAACTGTGATTTAGGTGAAGGCATCCCAAATGAAACAAAAATCTTTCCACTCATCGATACAGCCAGTATTGCGTGTGGAGGGCATTTTGGAGATGAAAACTCAATAAGTGAAAGTATAAGTCTAGCCCTAAAATACCAGAAAAAAGTAGGTGCGCATCCCTCCTATCCAGATCAGAAAAATTTCGGGCGCAAAACAATGAAAATCTCTAATAAGGATCTTCAAAAGTCAATACTCATTCAAATCCTCAAGTTCGAGCAACTGGCAGAAAAGGTTGGACTTCCTATGGATCACATCAAATTCCACGGCGCGCTTTACAATGATGCCGTTTCAAATTCTGAATTAGCAGACAGTCTAACCGATTTTATTGCAACCTATTTTCATAATACCCCCTTTTTTGTCCCTCCTCATTCTCAACTGGAAAAGTATACCATACAGAAAGGATTAAACGCTAGAACAGAAGTTTTCGGAGACAGACGATATTTGGACAATTATCAATTGATGCCTAGGTCTGTATTCGGATCACACATGATCACAGAAGCTGAAATCTCTACGCATCTCCAAACTTTATTGGAGCAAGGACATCTTCTTTCAGACACAGGAAAGGAACTTCCAATAAAAGCAGACACCATTTGTTTTCATGGAGATAATCCCGGGATTTCAGATTTTTTGCCAACGATCCGCAAAAGGTTTTGGACATGAAACCTAGTGTCAAGCAAATCTCTCCGCTGATTTATGAATTTGAATGGGATTCTAAAGTATCAGATCAGCTGTTGCAGCATCAATTAAGCTTGAAAGCTAATCTTCAGAAAGACTTTGGATCAGCGATCATTGAATTACGGATGGGTTTCAAAACACTTGCGGTTGTACTTTCAAAACCACTTGAAACTACTGTGTTAGAAGATTGGGTTAAGTCCCTGAATTTAAAAAAATCTTTAAAAGCGCTTCCGGAAAAAATCTGGCAAATACCAGTTTGTTATTCCAAGGAAACTGGCCGTGATCTTGAAGCTTTGGCTAAGCATAAAAACATTAGTCAGGAAGAATTAATCTCATTACATTCTCAACCACTTTATCGACTTCATTTCTATGGGTTTTTACCTGGTTTCATGTATTTGAACGGACTGAAGGAAGAATTACATACTGCTAGGAAAAGTGTTCCAGATCTTACGGTTCCCGTTGGATCCGTAGCCATTGGCGGATCACAAACTGGAATTTATCCATCTTCTAGTCCCGGAGGCTGGCATTTGCTTGGGCAAACTCCCAGTTCATTGTTCGATCCATCTCAAACCAATCCTGTTTTTGCCTCAGCAGGAGAACGAATAGAATTTCTCCCGATTACCAATCAGGAATTCCATCAATTCAAAAGGCATCCTCAAACACCCAACTTCAGATGATCAGGGATATTGGCTATTTGAAAATTATAAAAACTGGACCCGCAACGTCCGTCCAAGATAACGGCAGAATTGGCTTTGCCCACTTTGGTGTCCCTGTTTCAGGAGCCTTAGATTCTAGATCGTTCAATTGGGTAAATCACTTGTTGCAAAACAAAGCTTCAGATGCAGTGCTGGAAATCTGTCAACCTGGACTGAAAATCCATTTCGATGCGCCAACCACGATATGTCTCGCTGGAGCCAATTCTGAAATTAGGTTGAATGGTGAAATGATTCCTGCTTCTGGCATTCAAGCAATTCGAATAAATGATCAACTAGAAGTCGGTGCCTTTCATCATGGATCAGTTCTCTATCTGGGAATCAAGAATGGTTTTCAATCCGAAAAAATCATGAATTCCAGAAGCTGGTATCCGGGAATTACTGCTGCCGGTTTTGTGAAAAAAGGAGATCAAATCACCTATTTCACCACACAAGAACTTCTAGGCAACACAGCTTCAAAAGCGAAATGGAGTTTTAGCTGGGCTGAAGAACAACTCATAGAAGTGTATCCTGGGCCAGAATGGGATTTACTCGGTCATAAAAACCAGGAACTCATTGAAAACATGAAGTTTACAATCTCTGATCTCAAGAATAGAATGGCTATTCAATTGACAGAATTACTTCCAAATTCTCTGCCCGAAATGGCTACTGCACCAGTCTTTCCCGGCACAGTTCAGCTCACATCAGGCGGCAAATTGATCGTTCTCATGAAAGACGCTCAAGTCACGGGCGGTTATGCCAGAATTCTTCAAATTTCTGAAGAAGGAATTTCGATATTGGCACAGAAACAACCTCGTCAACTAATCAGATTCCTAGTGAAAAAAAACCTATGAATTCATAAACTCTCCATTTTAACAAACAAGACAAAAAAATTTACTTGTTGCCTTGAGGAAAGCAACAAAGCCTATTATATTACACTTTTACATCGAACCCACTAACGCATGGATAACCCATTAAAAGCCCAAATTTTGTCTCAGGGAATGCACCCTGAAACCGTAGCACAACAAATTCAGCATTTTGAAAACGGCTTTCCTTTTCTAAACATTACCGCTCCAGCCACACCTGGAGATGGGATTAAAGTTTTGAGCGAAAAGGAGTTAACACATTTTTTGAATACTTATCCAGAAAAGGCTTCTCAAGTAGAAGTATTGAAATTCGTGCCTGCCAGTGGTGCAGCTTCACGAATGTTCAAGGATCTTTTTGCTTTTCTGGAAGGTGATGGCGATATCAGCAAGTCCCATTTTGTTCAGAAGTTCATGAACAATATTGAAAAGTTCGCATTCTACGAGGATCTTGATGAGGTGTTGGAAAATCAGGAAAGCAGTATTTATCAGGCGCTCGACACGAAGGATTACAAAAGTATCTTGGCCTCCCTACTTTTAGACGAGGGGCTTGGCTACGGCAATTTGCCTAAGGGATTATTGAGATTTCATCGCTACAAAGATGCGCGAAGAACTCCAGCCTACGAGCACCTGATAGAAGGTGTGCAATATGCGCTTGGCACAGGATCTTTGGTGAAAATTCATTTTACCGTTTCTCCAGAACATGCAGCAAAGTTCAAACAGGAAATCGAAAAGATTCTTCCTGGAATAGAAAAGGAATTCGGTGTCAATTTCGAAATCAGCTATTCTCAGCAGAAAAAGTCTACCGATACCATAGCGGTGAATACCGATAACACGCCATTTACTGAAGATGATGGAAGCATACTTTTCAGACCTGCAGGTCATGGGGCCTTGTTGGAAAATCTAAATGAAGTGTCCGCTGATCTGATCTTTATCAAAAATGTAGATAATGTAGTTCCAGACCGATTGAAAGAGGATACCAAAAACTACAAAATGGCAATTGGAGGATTACTTCTGGAAGTTCAGGAAAAAGTATTCGATGCTTTAAGAGCCTTGGAAAAGGAAGAGACGGAAGAAACAGTCGCTAAAGCGGAGCAAGTTGCGATAAATGATTTAGGCGCAAAACTTCCTCAGGATTTCTCTTCACTATCTGTTGAATCAAAAGCAGCTTTTCTAAAAATCAAACTCAATCGTCCAATACGCGTTTGTGGAATGGTGAAAAACACAGGAGAACCTGGCGGAGGACCATTCTGGGTTCAAGAAGATGATGGATCACAATCCCTTCAAATCTTGGAAACTGCCCAGATAGATTTGAATGACTCTTCATCAAAAGAACATTTCAATGCTGCTACCCACTTCAACCCAGTTGACTTGGTGTGTGCTACCAGAAATTATAAAGGTGAGTCATTTGATCTGCTAAAGTACCGTGATATGATGACAGGATTTATCACCGAAAAATCAAAAAGTGGTAAAGAGCTCAAAGCGCTCGAACTACCTGGACTTTGGAATGGATCTATGGCTGGATGGAACACCATCTTCGTGGAAGTTCCGCTAATTACTTTCAATCCAGTAAAAACGGTGAACGATCTCTTGAGAGACGAACACCAGTAAAAGTTTGAAAACTGAAGTCAGAAGTCCGAAAATATCAGATTTTTGACTTCAGCTGTCTTAATTTATTCTTCTTTTTTTCCCTCGTACAAATCGTACTTCAGCAAACGACAGTCAATTGTTCCATTCCAGAATTCAATTCTTCGAGTCGCTTTTAAGCCGATTTTTTTAGCTAATTCAAGATTTCCCGTGAAGATATACCCTCTGTATCCAGCGCATTTTTGCTTCAGAAAGTCTCCCATCCTCTTATAAGTTATTTCCAATTCATCATTCTCCCCTAGCCTTTCGCCATATTCTGGGTTGAACATGATCACTCCGCGAGGTCGCTCAGGAATCTCTGTATCCGCAAAATCACAAACCTGAAATTCTATCATGTGATCCACTCCAGCAGTGATCGCATTCTCCTGTGCGAATGATATTGCCTGAAGGGAAATATCAGAAGCAATAATCTTCAGATCTGGTAGCTCCATGATTTTACTTTCTAACTTCTTTTTCTTTGCCAAGAATGCCTGCTCATCATAACCCAAAATATGCTGAAAAGAATAATGGTCTCTAAATAGACCTGGGTAACGCTTCGTAGCCATCAAAGCCGCCTCGATAGCCAAAGTGCCTGAACCACACATAGGGTTGATAAAAGGGACACGAGTATTCCACTCCGTAGCATAAATCGTTGCTGCTGCCAAAGCCTCCATCATCGGAGCTTTTCCAGGAATCTTACGATAACCATGCTTTGCAAGCGTATCACCAGACGTATTGATGTAAACAATGCATTGGGTTTCTTTCCAGTACACCTGAAAAACTAAGCCATTGAAGTCAGAACCAGAATCTGGTCTTCTCCCTTTCAATTCTCGAAAACGATCGACGATAGCATCTTTCACTTTCACATTTACGATAAGTGGCGTCGTGATACTTTCATTCTCCGCTACAGAATTTACAGAGAAATAACCATCCACATCCAGGTAGTCCTCCCAAGGGATGGACTTGAATCTTCTGTAGATATCGTCCGCATTTCTCAGGTAAAAAGATTTGATTTCATAGAGAACCTGAGAGGCAGTGCGTAGGTAAAGATTAAGATCCATGCACTCTTCTAAAGTTGCTCTTAATTCAATTCCCGTCCGAGTGACGGATTCCGGCACATAACCGAGTTCGCGCACTTCCTTTTCTAAGTAAGAAACTGAACGATCCTTACACGTAATAAAAACTTTTCCTTTGAGGTTGAAATCAATCATGTGCAAAAGTAATAAATGCCCATGACAACTACTTCTCAAATACAAGGATGATAATTAAGGGCATTCCATATGGCCTTTAAAAACAGATTATAATCATATGAAATCGAGCTTTACTTAAAGTCATAGCGAGAAATGAATATTCCAAGTGAGATTCCATCTGACAATTAAAAAACAATTATAACCAGATGAAATGCCCATGACAACTACTTCTCAAATACAAGGATAATAATTAAGAGCATTCTCCCGAAAAAAATTCGGGACAGGCTATATGGCCATTAAAAACAGATTATGATCATATGAAATCGAGCTTTACTTAAAAGTCATAGCGAGAAATGAATATTCCTAGTGAGATTCCCCGAACGACTGGAGTTAGCTGTACGAACATCTGACAATTATAAAAAGGTAAATTTTCAATGCCTTCTTTTCCTCTATGCCCTACAGCAATGCTGTTCCTCATTATTTCGAGATAAAACTCGCAAACGATTGCGTAACTTAAGCTTATTGAATTTGCTGCAATGGCACAAAAACTTGACTTTTATATTGAACAATAATACCTCATTACTATGAAATACACCCGTAATATATTCGCGGTTTTAATCGCTTCCCTCACTCTTGCCAGTTGTTCTGCAGAGCAGAAAACTGAAGATGGATGGATTGATTTATTCAATGGCAAAGACCTCAATGGATGGAAACCAGTAGCTGGTACTGCTACTTTTGAAGTTGTCGATGGAGAAATCCAAGGAACCTCAGTAGCTGGATCCCCTAATACTTTTCTTATCACAGAAGAATCTTATGGTGATTATATACTTGAGCTTGACCTTAAAATAGAACACCTGTCCAGTAATTCTGGTGTGATGACCCGAGGCCAATTTGATCCTGCTGCGAGAGATGGCAAAGGGTTGGTTTTTGGTTATCAAATCGAAGCTGATCCATCTGAAAGAGCATGGTCTGGCGGAGTTTATGATGAAGCAAGAAGAGGTTGGTTATACCCACTCGATCTAAATCCTGATGCAAAATCTGCTTTCAAGATGGGAGAATTTAACCATTACAGAATAGAAGCAATCGGCAATGAAATCAAAACCTGGATAAATGGTCAGGAAGTAGCTTACGTAGTTGACGATATGGACAAGACTGGTTTTATCGGACTACAAGTTCATGGAATTCAAAAAGCGGAAGACGCTGGCAGAAAGACTTCATTTAAGAATGTTAGGATTCAAACAGAAAATCTTGAACCAAAAGCATTCAGCAAGGATATTTTTGTAGTTAACAATAGCCTTAATTCTTTGACAGAATACGAGAAAAGCAATGGATGGAAATTACTTTTTAACGGACAAAATTCTGATGGATGGAGAGGTGCGAAAAAAGAAACTTTTCCAGAATCAGGTTGGTCTGTAAATGATGGCCTATTGACTATAGCTGCAACAGATGGTAGCGAGTCTACTAATGCTGGTGATATCGTAACTAAAGATCAATATTCTGCCTTTGATCTTGCATTTGAATTCAGATTAACAGAAGGTGCAAATTCTGGAGTAAAGTATTTTGTGACTTTGTCAGAAGGAAATGTAGGTTCTGCAATTGGCTTGGAATACCAGGTATTGGATGATGATAAGCACCCTGATGCTAAAATGGGTAAAGATGGCAACCGTACGATGTCTTCTTTATATGATTTGATCAAAGCTGATAAAAATGCTAGATTCATCAAGCCAGTTGGAGAGTGGAACAAAGGCCGTGTGGTGGTAACTCCAGACAATAAAGTAGCTCATTACCTTAATGGTGTGAAAGTAGTAGAATACGAAAGAGGATCTCAAGCTTACCGTGACCTAGTAGCGATCAGCAAGTATGCGAAATGGGATAATTTCGGTGAGGCGGAAGCAGGACATATCCTTCTTCAGGATCATGGTGATGAAGTAAGCTTCAAAAACATCAAAATCAAAGAGTTGAAATAAATCTAAAAACCATGAAAAAGAACAACAGAAGAGACTTTATCAAAAAATCTGCGGCTGCTACTGTAGGCTTCTCTGCACTGGGTTCTGCTGCTTTTTCGGCAAAATCTTATGGTAGTATTATAGGCGCAAATGAACGATTGAACGTAGCAATTGCAGGATTAGGAAGAAGGTTAGGTGCCTATTATGAGCCGATCGGATTAAAATCCAGCAATGTCAATCTTATGTATCTCTGTGACGCCATGGAATCTCAAATGCCAAAGGCGGCAAAGAATTTTGCGAAGCACATTGATTATGCACCCAAATTGGAGCAAAACGTCATGAAAGTGATGGATGACAAAGAGGTGGATTGCATGATCATCGCTACGCCAGATCACTGGCATGCACCAGGAACCTGGCTTTCTCTTGAGAGAGGCAAAAACGTTTATGTAGAGAAGCCTTGCTCCCACAATCCTCATGAAGGAGAATTACTGATTGCACTTCAGAAGAAATATAATAAAGTAGTTCAAATGGGTAATCAGCAGCGTTCTGCTCCTGAAAGCCGTGAAATTATTTCTGCCATACATAATGGTGCAATAGGCAAGGCATTTATGGCTAAAGCTTTTTACAGTAATAACCGTGGTGCTGTTCCCAATCCAGTGGCCGCCCCTGCACCAACTGGATTAGATTGGGAAATGTGGCAAGGACCAGCTCCGAGGAAAGCATATACGCATGACACCTGGGATTACAACTGGCATTGGTACGGATGGGAATATGGCACAGCCGAGACTGGCAACAACGCTACTCACGAACTAGATGTAGCTCGTTGGGCCCTTCAGGTAGACTATCCAAGTGAAGTACAGGTCACCGCAGACAAAAGACACTTTGCCGAAGATGGCTGGACGATGTATGACACCATGGATGCTACTTTCAAGTTCGGAAACGGTTCCGTAATCCAATGGGATGGCAAGAGTAGAAACAGCTACAAAACTTATGGTTCTGACAGAGGAACTATTATTTATGGAACAGAAGGATCTGTTTATGTAGATCGAGGTGGTTATAAGCAATTTGACAGATCTGGTAAAGAAGTAAAAAACAGCATGTCATCAAGTAATGAAGCCGGAACGGCACTTGGTGGTGGAGGCGATATGAGTACAACTCACATCGTTAACTTCTTCAATGCAGTTCGAGGATTGGAAAAGCAAAACTCTAATATTGAAGAAGGAGCTGTTAGTACACTACTTTGTCATTTGGCTAACATCAGCTATAGAACTGGAGAAACACTGAAATGTGATCCGAAGAACGGACATATCCAAGGATCAAAAGCAGCTTCAGCCCTATGGACCAGATCTTATGAAAAAGGTTGGGAGCCACCTAAAGTTTAACTTTATCATAATAGACTTCATTTCAAAAACACCTGATCTATAAACTGATCAGGTGTTTTTTTTTTATTTTTATATTAGACAGAAAGGACAAAAGCAATAGCATCAAAAACACCCAGTAATACGGCTTGTCATACATATTATCACACTAAACATTTTTTTAGGAACTGATAAGTTAAAGTCCAATTCAAAAAAGAACGCAATCGATTGCGTAAGTCCACCGCTTATCCTCTTGAAAATAGGCTTTAAACAAGTTAACTTGACTTCATCATAGCGTGGCAATATGTCTCTTTTAGAAAAAACAGGCTTTAATACGCTTTGATAAGTCTTATTATTAACAACAAACCCATTTTACCATGCAAGCAAAATTTTACACTCACCTGAGGGTAGTGCTCTTTCTGTTGCTATCTGTCTCGTACAGCTGGGCGCAGGAAGCTCAAGTAAGAGGAACGGTCTATGACGAATCAGGAATGGCCTTACCTGGAGCAACTATCCTAGTCAAAGGGACTACAAAAGGAACCACTTCCGATTTGGATGGAAAGTATTCCATTGCAGTTCCGGCTAATGGAACCCTAATTTTCTCTTTCATTGGATACAATCCAATTGAAAAAATCGTAGGTAACCAAACCGTCCTTGATGTGAACCTCTCTCCTGATCTATCTGATCTAGATGAAGTAGTAGTTGTAGGTTACGGAACTGCGAAAAAGAGTCAGCTTACTGGAGCGATCTCTTCTGTAGGTGCAAAGGAAATTCAAGAATTACCTATTAAGGATGCTAGACAAGCACTTCAAGGTCGTGCTGCTGGTGTCGATGTGACGCAGCCAGGATCTAAGCCAGGTTCTTCACCACAGGTAAGAATCAGAGGTAGAAGATCTTTCAACGCATCAAATGAGCCACTATACGTAGTGGATGGAATTCCACTAGCAGGCGGTATTGATGATATCAACCCGCAGGATATTACTTCTATGGAAGTATTGAAAGATGCTTCGGCAACAGCTATTTACGGATCAAGAGGATCAAATGGTGTTGTTTTGATCACCACCAAAAGAGGTACTGTGGGTAAAACTATTGTCTCTCTAGATGCTTATTATGGTATCAATAAAGAACTGGGAAGAATTGATGTATTCAACGGGCCTGAGTTTGCTGAGTATAAAAGAGAATCTCGTAGAGCTGGTGAAGGCTATCCTGCTGGTCCAGCTACACCAGAAGCAGATGCTACTATTTTCGAGCCTATAGAATTAGACGGTATTGCTCAAGGTAGAACTACTGATTATCCAGGTGGCCTTATGAGAACCGGATCTATTCAGAGTTATCAGTTAGGAGTAAGTGGAGGATCTGACAAGACAACCTTCTTCGTGTCTTCTAACTACTTTAAAGACGAAGGTGTAATTATCAATCAGGATTACACTCGTTATACTTTCAGAGCAAACATTGATCATAAGATCACTAAGAACATCAAATTCGGTACATCCACTTTGGTGTCTTACAGTGAGCGAAATGGAGAAAACTTCAATCCACTTGGAGGTGCATTAGCAGAGAATCCACTTGGAAAACCATATGATGAAGACGGAAATATAATATTCCTTCCTACTTCTGACGGTTTGAGAACCAATCCATTTGCTGAAATAGTAGACGGAGCGCAAGAAGATCTAACTAAAAACTATAGAATTTTTAACAGTATTTTTGCTCAGTGGGACATTCTTCCAGGCCTTAGTTATAGATTAGTGTTTGGTCCAGATATCACAATCAGCAGAAACGGTAGATTCACTGGATCTCAGACTAACTCTAGACGTGGTGGTGCCGCTACAGGTAGTGTCAACGATGAATTCACGTTCAACTACACGCTTGAGAATATCCTGAATTACTCTAAAACATTTAATGAAGTTCACAACCTGAATGTAACTGCACTTCAGTCCATTCAGCGAGATAAGTACGAGCAGTCTTCTATCTCTGTTCTAGGAATTCCAGCTGAATCCCAGTTCTATCACAGATTGGGAGATGCTTCACAAATCACAGGAGCTAACACTAATTTGGTGGAATGGTCATTAATGTCCTTCATGGGAAGATTGAACTATGACTACAAAAACAAGTATCTAGTAACGGCTACCTTGAGAGCTGATGGTAGTTCTAGGTTTGGTGCAAACAACCGATTCGCTTATTTCCCTTCTGTTGCTCTTGGATGGAATATCCATTCTGAAAGCTTCATGTCTAACTCTTCTGTGATAGATCAATTGAAGTTAAGAGCTTCTTATGGCTCTATTGGTAATCAGGCGATCAACCCTTATCAGACTCAAGCACTTCTAGGTAGAACTAGCTACGCTTATGATAATAGTGCTGCATTTGGATATGGGCCAGGAACAATCGGTAACCCTGATTTGAAGTGGGAAACATCCACTACCTTCAACTTAGGTCTTGATTTCGCTATTTGGAAAAGCAGAATTTTCGGTTCCTTAGAGTATTACGTCACTAATACAAGTGATCTATTGGCACCTCAGCCATTGCCAAACTCTATTGGTTTTGGTGGATACACAACTAACATCGGCGAAACTCAAAATAGAGGTATTGAACTTACCCTTTCAACTTTAAACGTTGAGAAAGGTGGCTTCGTCTGGAGTTCAGACATCGTCTTCACTAAAAACACAGAGGAAATTATCTCTCTTCCAAATGGTGATGATATTTCTGCAGGTAGATTTATTGGTCAGCCTTTGACTATTTTCTATGATTTGAAAAAAATCGGTATCTGGCAAACAGCTGAACTCGATGAGGCTAAATCCTTTGGAAGTGTACCAGGTGAGATCAAAATAGAAGATTTTAATGGTGATGGAGTAATCAACTCTGAAGACAGACAATTCTTGGGATCAGCTGTGCCTAATTTTGCTTTAGGTTTCACTAACAGATTCAGCTACAAAGGATTTGATTTATCCTTCTTCTTATACGGAAGATTTGGTTACATGCTTAGATCTCAGTTCCACACTGGCAACAATACACTTGCAGGTAGATACAATAACCTTGACGTTAATTATTGGACTCCTGATAATCCTACTAATGATTATCCTAGACCAAACGTAAACCAGGAAAGTGCGAAGTATGCTAGTTCAATGGAATACTTTGATGGTTCTTTCATCAAGGTCAGAAACATCAACTTTGGATACAATTTCAGCCCAGAAGCTGCAAAGAAAATCGGAATGACAAACTTGAGAGTTTACACAAGTATTCAGCAGCCGTTCATTTTTGCCAACTACCGTTCTGAGCATAAAGGTATTGATCCAGAAGTCTATTTGGATGGAGAGCAAGGCGTTACTGCAGGTGCAGTTAATTCTAACGTATCCCCTGCTATCACTTCTTTCACATTTGGTATAAATGCTAAATTCTAATCAACAATGAAAAAATTAGCTATAAATATAAAATACTGGGCAAAGTCAACTGCCCTAATACTTGGACTTTCAGCGGCAGTTTCCTGCGATGGATTTCTCGAAGAGGATGTTGTTGCCCGTATAGGCAATGATTACCTGAACACGCCTAAAGGCATGAATGACGGCATTAACGCAGCTTACAGCAGCATGCGATTATGGTATGGAACAGAGCGTGGAAATAACTTCACAACTTTCGGTACGGACATCTTTACCAATGGCGCGGATGGTTCATGGAAATTCATGAACACGTATACCAATCAGTTTGACTCTCAAAATGGTCATGTACGTGAGTTATGGGATGGTTTCTATGCAGGTATAAATACCTGTAATGCAGTTATAGACAGATCTGTGAATCTTACAGGGATCTCTCAAGACCTGATAGCGCAACGCGTTTCAGAAGCTAAATTCATCCGAGCTCACCATTATTTCATTATGGTACAGCTTTTTGGAGCATTGGATTTACAGCTTAGTGAGACCACAGCTCCTACTAAGGAGGTTACTCGTTCCTCTGTAGCAACAGTTTATGCGGCTATTATCAAGGATCTTCAGGAAGCTATTCCAAATCTGGAAGCCAAAGCTAAATCGGCAGATTATGGTAGAGCTACTCGCCCAGCTGCAGAGCACTTATTGGGTAGAGTATACCTTACTAAAGCTACTTCCGAAGCTGGAGAAGCTTCAGATTATTCTAAAGCTGAAACGCTATTGCAGAGTGTTATCTCTAATTACGGATTCAAACTTCTTGATGATTTTGGGAATGTGTTTGCTTTCGGAAATGAAATCAACGATGAGGTGATCTGGTCTACTCAGTACACCTATGATCCATTGACCAATGGAGGCGGTAACAATGCACACGTTTTCTTCCTGATGGAATATGACGTTCAGCCGGGAATGCAAAGAGACACTGAGAATGGTCGACCATTCAAGCGTTTCAAATCTACTGACTATACTTTGAACACCATCTTTGGAGAGAGAGTAAATGACTCTAGGTATAAGAAAACATATGTAGATCATTTCCAATCAAATAAGCCAGGTACTTACAATACTACCTTCGATAAATCTAAGGCATCAGTAACTTTTGCTACTGGAGACACCACCATGTGGCTCCCAGGCTACAACATGTCTGCTGCTGAAAGAGCTAAATATCCTTATCAAGTATTGACTCCAGAACTATACACTGAGCGGTTATTCCCTGCACTTAATAAGCAAATGGATCCAGGACGTGCAGATCGTACACAGTTTGAAGGTGGTAGAGATTACATTGCTATGCGTCTTGCAGACACCTATCTCCTACTTGCTGAAGCTCAGTTTAGACAAGGTAAAATTGACTTAGCTACGAAGAACATTAATACAGTGAGAAGAAGAGCCGCTTTCCCAGGAAAACAAGCTGCAATGGAAATCTCCGAATCTCAACTGACTTTCGACTTCATCACAGAAGAAAGAGCTAGAGAACTTATTGGTGAGCAAACAAGATGGTTGGATCTTAAAAGATGGGGAATACTTGTTGAGCGAGTGAAAGCTTACAATCCACAAGGAGCTCCAAACATTCAGGCATTCCACGTTTTGAGACCAATTCCTCAAAACCAAATTGACCGAGCTGAAGGAAACGCAAGTGCCTTCCCTCAAAATCCAGGATATTAAGTTATTTACGGATATACAAAATATAATACTTCAAGAGCTGCTTCGAAATTCGAAGCAGCTCTTTTTTATTCTGTATACTACTACTAAACAATAAATTAGAAACAGATATATAACATCTAAAAGTACTATTATACATACTTTTCTATACAAGAAATACACTTGAATACTATATAAAAGGAACAAAACAAATCTATTTATACTAGCGGATAAAACTAAAAAACCCTACTGAAGGCCCCGAAATCGATTGCGCGGATTAATACTTGATGAATTAGGCCAAAAGAGCTATAAACTCATATCTTGGAATGTTAATTATTCTTAATTGATACTAATTGACATCTCAGTAAACTTATTTATTAACATTAACCCCCAACTTATGCGGTACAAATTTTACAAAAACCTCTGGTTTATTGTATTCCTGCTATGCATAAGCGTCACAGTGACGTATGCACAGGAAGTACAAATTACAGGAACTGTTCTCGATGAAACAGACATGCCTCTCCCTGGGGTAACAATCCTGTTAAAAGGAACTACTACAGGGACAACTACAGATCTAGATGGAAAATACTCCATCTCAGCGCCTAGAACTAGCACGCTAGTTTTCTCTTTTATCGGATACGATCCTCTAGAAATAGAAGTAGGCAATCAATCTGTAATTGACCTAACAATGAATCCAAATGCTTCTGACCTTGAAGAAGTAGTCGTGATCGGGTATGGTACTGCCAAAAAGCGTGATATCACTGGTGCGGTTTCTTCTGTGAATCCAAGCAAACTGGAAAATGAGAATCCAAACTCAGTTCAGGATATCCTAAGAGGTAACGCTGCTGGTCTTAATGTAGGAATCAGTACTTCTGCAAAAGGTGGTGGATCACTTCAAGTAAGGGGTCAGACTTCACTTAATGCAGGAAACTCTCCTTTATTAGTGTTAGATGGAGCAATTTACTATGGTGAGTTAGCAGATATCAATCCGAATGATATCGAAAACTTAGAAGTATTGAAAGATGCCAGTGCTGCAGCAGTATTTGGAGCAAAGGCTGCCAACGGAGTAATACTTATTACTACTAAAAAAGGAACCGTAGGTAAATCAATTATTAAATTCAATGCAAATGCAGGTCTAGCTACAATGGCTACTTATCCTGACGTTTATGGCCCAGACGAATTTATTAGCTGGAGAGAAGATGTCTTTAAAAGTATCAATGCTGGTGGTTACGATCCTTATGAATTCTCTGACCCGAGAAAACTACCAAGTGATGTGTCTCTAGAAGATTGGATGGCATATGATGGATCATCAGGAGATCCTGTTACTGTTTGGCTTCAAAGACTAAACATGCAGCCTGAAGAAATCAAAAACTACCTAGCTGGAAATTCTGTTGATTGGAGAGATAAGATCTTTCAGACTGGATTCAGACAAGATTATACTGTAAGTCTTTCCGGAAGAACTGATAACATCAATTATTATTGGTCTGTAGGTTACCTAAATAATGAAGGTATCATCATCGGTGATGAGTATGAGACTATTCGTACAAGAGTCAACCTTGAAGGCAAAGTCAACAAATGGCTTACTGTAGGTATGAATGTTCAATTTGCAACGCAAGACGAAAGTACAGTACCTGTAAGCTCAGGTCTATACAGAACATTATCTCCATGGGGATCTGAGTACAACGAAGATGGCTCTTACAAATGGAGACCAAATGATGAGGCTAGTGGAGGAACACATCCATTCTACGACAGAACTTATATAGACAGAACTGATAGAGACGTAAATATCAACTCTACTCTTTTTGCTGCTATTAAGCTTCCTTTTGGTTTCAATTTCAGAACCAACTTCACTCCAAGATTTGAATATTATGAATACTTCAATCATCAATCTGCTGACCACGCTGTTTGGGGATCATCAGGGGGAATTGCTACTAGAAGACAACGTAAAGAATACTACTGGCAAATTGATAACATCTTGACTTGGCAGAAAACTTTTGCTGAAAAGCATGATTTCAACGCTACATTCTTGGTGAATGCTGAGAAATTCCAATCATGGGATAACACCATGACGAACAACGGTTTTGAGCCTCATGATCGTTTGGGTTATCACAACATTGGTGGTGGTATCAACCCGATTATCTCTAGTAATGACGAATACAGCACAGGTGATGCACTAATGGGTCGTTTGATCTATTCTTACGATGGTAAATATTCTACCACTATTTCACTTAGAAGAGATGGTTACTCTGCATTTGGTCAGAGCAATCCAAGAGCATTATTCTATTCTGCTGCAGTTGGATGGGTTTTCTCTGATGAAAACTTTGTCAATATTGATTGGTTAGACTTCGGTAAAATGAGATTCTCATGGGGAAGTAATGGTAACAGAGATATCGGTAGATATGTAGCACTTTCTGATTTGAATACAGGAAAATACTTCTACGAAAGACCAAGTGGTGAGCTTTACCTAGTCAATCAGCTTTATGTAAACAGAATGCAGAACAGTAACCTACAGTGGGAAAGAACAGAATCTTTCAACTTAGGTATTGATTTCTCTGTACTCAAAACCAGATTAACAGGTACTATTGAGATGTACAAAATGGCTACGACAGATTTGCTTGTACAAAGAAGTTTACCTGATTTCCTTGGGTTCAACTATGTATGGGACAACTTAGGACAAGTTGACAACAAGGGTTTCGAGCTTACTTTGAATTCAACCAATTTTGAAACACAGAATTTGACATGGAGAACCTCAGCTAATTTCCAATTAAACAGAAATGAGATTATTAGCTTATATGGTGATTTGGACGAAAATGGTGTAGAACTAGACGATCCAAGTAATGGATGGTTCATTGGACATTCTATCGATCAGATTTGGAATTACAAAACAGATGGAATTTGGCAGTCAGATGAAGCAGAAGCAGCTGCAGAATATGGTGTGAAGCCAGGTGATTTTAAAGTCGTTGATGTAGATGGTGATGGTAAATTCACAAATGCAGATAGACAATTCCAAGGTTATACAGAACCACGCTTCCGTTGGAGTTTGAGAAATGAGTTTACACTCTTCAAAAACCTAGATGTTTCTTTCATGATGTACTCGTATTGGGGACATGAAGGTTCATTTAATCAAATGAAAAACAGAGATGGCTTCTTGGATAGAACTAGCTCTTATGTGACTCCTTACTGGACAGAAGAAAACCCGAACAATGAGTGGGCAAGACTTAACTCTAGTGAGGGTAGTGCAGGTGGTTATAGCATCTACCGTAAGAAATCTTTCATACGTCTAGAAAACATCTCTATGGGTTACAATTTCCCTAAGCAAATAATAGAGAAAGCTAAAATCACAAATCTACGTGTATACGGAAGCATCAGAAATGTAGGATTCTTTGCTCCAGAGTGGGACTTCTGGGATCCAGAAAATTCCGGGCCTATCCCAAGATATTTCACACTTGGAATTGATGTCACTCTGTAAGCTTAAAAAATATCAAAATGAATATAAGAAGTAAAACAAACTCGATAAAAATCCTTTTAACAGGATTAATTATAGCAGTCACTTCCGGATGTAGTGAAGATTGGCTGGAGCCAAAGCCTCTATCTTTCTACTCTCCTGAAAACACCTATAACGACGCAAGCGGATTGTGGGCAGCCCTAGTTGCCTGTGAAAGAAACATGCGCCATGAATATACTGGTGATGGATCTCCTATCCTTACGGAGCATATTTTCTCTGAAGTAGCTATAGAAGGTACTACAGATAAGTCTGGTCCTGCACAGGATATGAATTTGCTCATCACTCCTGATGCAAACTTAAACTCTACTAACACCAACAGAATAGGATGGTATTGGTACGAAGGTTACAAAGGAATAAAGTACGCAAATACGGTTGTTTCAAGAATTGATGAACCTCAGAATTATGAATCTGAAGCAGAGAGAAACCATCTTCTTGCTACAGCCTACTTCCACAGGTCATTACGTTATTATAGACTAACGCAGCAATTCGGCGATATCCCATTAATTCTGGATGAAATCACAGTTCCTAAGCTTGATTTTTATTCAACAGATCGAACAGTCATTCTTAAAAAAATGAAAGAAGATCTTGAATGGGGAGAAGAGTGGATTCCTGTTCAAATGGATAGAGGTAGAGTTCCTAAGGGAGCACTTCAGCATCTATTAATCAAAGTCAATCTTGCTCTTGGCGAATTTCAGGATGCACTTGATGTAGCCAATAGATTGATTGATGCAGGTCCTTATGCTCTAATGACACAAAGATTCGGAGTAGACAAAGGCGACCCTACTAAAAATGTGGTATGGGATCTTCACAGACCTGAAAACAAGTCCCCTATTTCTAACACAGAATCAATTCTACTGGTAATGGATAGACTCGATACTGATGGAAGCTCAGGAGGTATTATCACAATGAGAAATGCTGTCCCTTTCTGGGGGTCTAACATTAATACTCCTGCTGGAAATAAAGGAACTTCAGATGTACCTAATTTGGCTATCGATCAGGTAACTCAGATTGGACGTGGAATCGGAAGATTAAGAGGAACTTGGTATCACCAGAGCATGATCTGGGATGACGAAAATGATTTAAGACATGCTCCAGGAAACTGGATGAATATGACTGACTTGGTTTACAACAACCCAGGAATCGCTTCTACAGACCCGTACTACGGTAAAAACCTTGAATTTAGAAATGCAGCTGATGTTGTAATTGTAGTCGATACAATCAGAAGCTGGTTCTCATGGCCACACTACAAATTGTTTGTGCCAGATCCAAAACGAAATCAGCCTCAAGGTGGAGAAACTGACTGGTACATTTTCAGATTGGCTGAGTCTTACTTGCTAAGAGCTGAAGCTAAATTCTGGATGGGTGACCTTGCTGGAGCTGCTGCAGACATCAATGCTGTAAGAAACAGAGCTGGTGCAGGATCATACGAAGCATCTCAAATCAACATCGGTACTATCTTGGACGAAAGAGCAAGAGAGCTGTACTATGAGGAGCCAAGAAAAACTGAGTTGACCAGAATGGCGAGAATCTTCGCAATGACAGGTAAAACTGCTTACAATGGCAAAAGCTATAACGAAGCTGACTTCTCTCAGAATAATTTCTTCTACGATAGAATTATGGAAAAGACAGATTACTATAACAAAGGCGTATTTACCAGACATGGTGATACCTATACTATGAGTCCTTATCACGTGTTATGGCCAATTCCACAGAATGCCATTAATTCAAACACCAAAGGTCACCTAAATCAAAATGAGGGTTACTACGGTTCTGAAAACAATATTCCACCGCTTACAACTATTGATGCGGGAGAATAAATAAGGTTCACACCTTGTGCTCAGTGATGATTCTTAGTCGTTACTCAGTCAAGGAAAAGCAACAAATTGAGGTCAGTTTTATAAACTGACCTCTTTTTTGTGCCTTTGCTCTTCTGAAAGTACTTTCTACTGATCAAGAGCCATACAAAATAACTGAAAATGAATTATTTAACCCTACCTATCTTCTCCCCTCTTTGCTAAATAATTCAGGCCTTTTAGAGATTGAAACAAAAAAAAATGCACTGAAAAGCGCATTTTTTTTTGTTTAAAAGGGTTGTGTACCTCTTACCTATTCTGAAAAAGTTGATTCCCTCACAGTAATAACAGAAGGGATAGTAACCACCTGATCAACCAAATCGTAATGCTTTGGCTTGTTCAATTTTTTGATTAACAATTTGGCACATTCGTGACCAATAGTCAGCGCTGGCTGGGTAATCGTAGTCATTGACGGACTTAAAATTCCTGCAATGGAAGCATTCGAAAAACTAATCAACTTCAGATCTTCCGGGATTCTAATTTTAGTATTCTTAATAGCATGATAGGTAGCAAACCCAAGCTTCTCTACTGAAGCCAAAATCCCGTCTGGCTTGCTTGGTGAGGTAAGCATTTCATGGATCAACTGCACATTGGTCTCTTCTACATGACTGCAATAAAAATCAAAAGCTGGATTCATTTCCATGCCTTCATCCTTCAGTGCATCCAAGTATCCACGTTGTCTTTCCTTGGTAATTGATAAGTCTTTGCTCAGCATAAGGAACGCGATCTTTTTGCAGCCCTGCTGTATTAGATGTTTGGTAGCATCAAATGCTATTTCATAATCATTCGTGATGAACTTAGTTGTAGGGATATCATTACAGATTCTATCAAAGAAAATGATAGGCAATCCTCGATCGTGCAATTTTTTCAGATGCGAAATATCACTTGTTTGACTGGAAACTGACATTACAATTGCATCAGCTCTACCATTCAATAACAAATTCACGATCTTCTTTTCCTTTTCTACGTCCTCGTGCGTGTTGTAAACCAATAGATGATATCCTTGCTCTTGGGCTATATCCTCTATACCATCCATGACCTGGGCAAAAAAACTATTAATCCGCTCAGGGATGATGACAGCGATGGTTTTGCTCTTATTCTCTCTCAAACTCCTCGCAAAAGGGTTTGCGTGATAGTTTAGCTTTTCGGCCATGCTGATGACCTTCTTTTTAGTAGCATCACTGATTTCGTAACTGTCATTCAGTGCTCTTGAAACAGTAGACGGCGCAAGCTTTAATTCTGCGGCCAATTCCTTTAGACTTATACCTCCGGCCATAGTGTTTGTGTTTTATTTGTGTCATGAAAGTACAAACCATTGCCTGAATAAGAGTTATCCCACTTATAAAAATTCGAAATCGTTTCCGCATTTTCTTCCAAAAAACCAGTTGTTTCGAGGTATTTTTAAGATTGAATAGAAGATTTATCATTTTAGCCCATCCAACCTATGCCTTATTCCAGTACAAAAGCATCCTTTTTATCCGATGATTTTCTTTTGCAGAACGAATATGCAAAAACACTATATCATCAATACGCCAAAGACTTACCAATAATAGATTATCACAATCACCTGCCTCCTGCTGAAATAAATGCAAATAAAAGCTTTGAGAATATTTCAAAAGTTTGGTTAGCGGGCGATCATTACAAGTGGAGAGCTATGCGAACCTTTGGGATAAATGAGAAATTTATCACTGGAGATGCATCTGACCCTGAGAAATTCACTAGCTGGGCTAAAACAGTGCCTTTCACACTCAGAAACCCACTTTATCATTGGACACATTTAGAGCTAAAAAGATATTTTGGATTCGACGAATTGCTATCTGAAGCTAATGCTTCGGAAGCTTATCAGCATTGCAATTCACTTCTAAAACAAGACTCCTTCTCCACTCTGGGACTTTTGAAGCAAATGAAGGTGGAAGTGGTATGCTCTACTGATGACCCTATCGATTCATTGGATCAGCATGTTGCCTTTCACAAAAAAGATAGTGAGTTGGGTATGTATCCTGCTTTCAGACCTGATAAAGCATATGGAGTAGAGAACCCTACGTTCTATATAAATTATCTCAATCAGCTTGGTGGAACCACTGGCATAGAAATCAACTCCTTCGAGAAATTAGTAGAAGCCCTCAGCAACCGTATAGATTACTTCCATGAAAGAGGATGTAGACTATCTGATCACGGCTTGGAGCAATTATACTTCTTTAACGAAAATGACTATTCTATTGACTCCATTTTCAATCAAGTAAAGACAGGAAAAGTACTCTCCACACAGGAAGTAAATTTCTTCAAATACACTACTCTCCTAGCACTTTGCAAAATGTATCACGCCAAAGGCTGGGTGCAGCAATTTCACCTGGGAGCCCTACGAAACACAAATGAGCGTTCACTCCGCATTTTGGGCCCTGATACAGGATTTGATTCTATTGGAGACTTTTCTCAGGCAAAAGCCATGGGAGCCTTTTTCAATGAATTAAATTTGGATGACCAGCTTGCTAAAACGGCCATCTATAATAACAATCCTGGCGACAATGAGATTTTCGCCACCATGATAGGCAACTTCAATGACGGCTCGATCAAAGGAAAAATTCAATTCGGTTCCGGCTGGTGGTACCTAGATCAAAAAGATGGAATGGAAAAGCAGCTCAATGCACTTTCTAATATGGGCTTGGTGAGCTGCTTCATAGGCATGCTTACAGATTCACGTAGCTTCCTTTCATTCCCTCGTCACGAATACTTCAGACGAATTCTTTGTAACCTGTTTGGACAGGACGTGGCTAACGGAGAACTTCCATGGGATGAGAAATGGCTAGGTGGTATCATCTCTGATATCTGCTACAACAACGCAAAACAATATTTCGACTTTAGTCCAAAAAACATAAAAGTTTAATTATGAGTAATTCATTATTCTCTCTTACAGGGAAAAAAATTGCCTTTTCAGGAGCCACCGGAGTTTTAGGGAAATCCATGAGCCTTTACTTAGCCAAAGAGGGAGCTGAAGTTTTTATTCTTGGTAGAACTCCTGCAAAAGTTGAAGAATTGGTAAATGAGATTCAAGCCACAGGAGGTAAAGCATCTGGTTATATATGTGATGTCACCGATGCTGATAGTGTGCAAAAAGTAGCCAATCAGATCGCTGATGAGCACGTCTACATCGACACGCTGATCAATGCTGCAGGTGGAAATATGCCTGGCGCGGTTATCAGACCTGATCAGACGATCTCAGATCTTGATTTAGATTCTCTACGTAAAGTAATGGATTTGAATTACTTGGGCACAGCTATCCCAAGTCAAATCTTACTTCCTCTTATGCTGAATAAAGGCAAGGGAAATATATTGAACATCAGTTCCATGGCAGCTTCCCGACCTATGACTAGAGTATTAGGATATGCGTCGGCTAAGGCAGCTATCGATAATTTCACTAAATTCCTAGCAGTTGAACTTTGTACAAAACACGGGGCTGAATTCCGTGTGAACGCACTTGCTCCAGGTTTTTTCCTTACCGAGCAAAACAGAGCTTTACTCACTGAAGCAGATGGAAGTCTGACAGGCAGGGGAAATCAAATCATCAACCATACTCCTATGGCTAGATTTGGCAAACCTGAAGATTTGCTGGGAACCTTGCATTGGTTATGTGCAGACGCTTCAGCATTCGTGACCGGAACTATCGTTGCTGTAGATGGAGGCTTTGGAGCCTATTCAGGCGTGTAATTATTGTTAATTTCGAATTTCCTATTTCGAATATAACAGAACTTGAAAATTGAACTTTGAATTTGAAAATTGACCATTAACCCCACAGTAATATGACCTATAAAATGGAGCAAACCATGCGTTGGTATGGACCAAACGACCCTGTAAGTCTCAGAGATATTCTTCAGGCAGGAGCAACCGGCATCGTGACAGCCCTGCACCATATTCCCAATGGAGAAACATGGTCACGAGAAGAAATTAAAGAACGTAAAAATATCATCGAAGCTGCTGGACTGACTTGGTCTGTAGTGGAATCAGTACCAGTACACGAAGTCATCAAAACACGCTCTGGAAATTACGTACAGGTAATTGAGAACTATAAAGAAACCATCCGTAATCTTGCTGCAGAAGGAATTTTTACTGTATGCTACAATTTCATGCCTATTCTAGATTGGACGAGAACCGACCTAGAGTATGAGCTTCCAAACGGTGTGAAAGCCCTACTTTACGAGAAAAAAGCTGTTCAGGCATTTGATCTTTTTATCCTAGAAAGAGAGGAAGCAAAAGCTGAATATTCTCCAGAAGAATATGCTGAAGTAAAAACGTACTACGAAGCGCTCAGTCCTGCCAAACGTCAAATGATCTTCGACAATATGCTGAAAGGGCTGCCTGGTTCAGAGATCGGATATACTTTGGAAGAATTCAAAGCCATGCTCGCTACCTACGATGGAATTGACGCTGCTAAACTAGCTGATCACTTAAGGTTATTTCTGGACGCTATCGTGCCAGTTGCGGAGGAAAATGGAGTTTCGATGGCAATTCACCCAGACGATCCACCATTCCCGCTTTTTGGTTTAGCTAGAATAATGAGTACCGCCGAAGATGCGAGAAGAATATTGAGAGATCAGCCGAGTCCATACAATGGTTTAACTTTCTGTACGGGTTCTTTTGGGGTACGTGCGGACAATGATCTTCCAGCTATGGTCGAGGAATTTGGTGATAATATTCACTTCATACATTTGCGCAGCACCAAAAGAGACGAAGCAGGAAATTTCTTTGAAGACAATCACTTGGAAGGAAATGTGCCTATGGTAGCAGTGATTGATGCAATCATTCAAGTGCAGCAGAAGCGAGGCAAAAGCCTTCCAATGCGACCCGATCATGGTCATTTGATGTTGGATGATTTGAACAAAAAAACTAATCCAGGCTACTCTGCTATCGGTAGATTAAAAGGCCTTGCGGAAATACGCGGCGTGGAAGCAGGATTGCTATACAGCCAAAAGAAATAGAGTACGTAGAAAGCTTCACCCAGAGAGTTAATTATCCACCATGCGAGATTCCTAAGCCTATCCTGAGTAATCGGGGTGGCCAAATAAAATCAAATTATAAACACGGGAAATGACTGAAAAGGAGAAAATGCTAGCAGGAGAACTCTACCAAGCCGGTGATCTGGAATTGGTAGCAGAACGTCTGAAAGCTCGAAAACTGGTAAAAACCTTCAATGATTCAGATCCTGAAGATACCGAGTTGAGAATTTCTCTGATCAGAAAAATAGTTGGAAAAGCCGGTAAAAATTTCTGGGTAGAACCTCCTTTTTACTGCGACTACGGAACAAACATTGAAGTTGGAGATGATGTATTCTTCAACTTCAATTGTGTAGTTCTTGATGTATGCAAAGTCACTCTTGGTGACCGTGTATTTGTAGCTCCAAACGTTCAGTTTTATCCTGCTACTCACCCACTTGACTCTGTCAAAAGAGGTAAAATGTGGGAATACGGCAAACCAATCACGATAGGAAACGATGTATGGATAGGTGGATCAGCAGTGATTTGTCCAGGAGTAAGCATCGGAGACAGAACTGTCATAGCTGCTGGAGCTGTAGTGACCAAGGATTTCCCCGCTGATGTAGTGATTGGAGGAAACCCAGCTAAAATCATTAAAAATTTAGTGTAGCTTTTACAGATATCAAGCTTTACCTAATTACTTCCTTTATTTTAAAGAACATTTGCTTATTTTTGGCCACAAGTGTTTTTGAACCTTTTGTAATTACCGAATGAAACGAGTTTTAGTAAGTGGTGGTGGCGGATTTCTTGGCAGCCATCTTTGTGATCGCCTTCTTTCTGAAGGAAATGAAGTGCTTTGCGTTGATAATTTTTTCACGGGCAATAGAAGAAACATTCACAATCTCTTAGATAACAAGAATTTCGAATTACTTCGTCATGATGTTACACATCCACTGTATGTGGAAGTAGATGAAATCTATAATTTAGCTTGTCCAGCCTCCCCTGTTCATTACCAGTTTGATCCGGTACAGACGACTAAAACCTCTGTAATCGGCGCGATGAACATGTTGGGTCTTGCTAAGCGTTTGAAAATCAAAATCCTTCAGGCTAGTACTTCAGAAATCTACGGAGATCCTGAAGTTCACCCACAGCCAGAAAGCTACAAAGGAAGTGTAAATACACTTGGCCCTAGAGCTTGCTACGATGAAGGTAAAAGATGTGCAGAAACGTTGTTTTTCGATTATTATCGCCAACATAAAGTAGCGATCAAAGTCATGCGTATTTTCAATACCTATGGCCCAAGAATGCATCCAAATGATGGTCGTGTAGTGAGTAATTTTATCGTTCAGGCACTACAAGGAAAAGACATTACCATGTATGGAGATGGTATGCAAACCCGCTCTTTCTGCTACGTGGACGACAATATCGAAGGAATGTACAGACTGATGAATAGTCGTGATGGATTTACTGGCCCTGTGAATATCGGGAACCCAGGAGAATTCACCATGCTGGAATTAGCTCAGCAAATCATCGAATTGACCAATAGCAAGAGTAAAATGATTTTTATGCCTTTGCCTCAGGATGATCCTATGCAGAGAAGACCTGTAATCGATCTTGCAAAAAAGGAATTGGACTGGGAGCCTAAAATACAACTGAGGGAAGGATTGGAGAAAACAATCAAGTACTTCGAATCAGTAATCTAAATATCCTAGGAACAAAAAAAAGCCATCTTCGCAGATGGCTTTTTTTTGCTTGGTGCATTATTTCCTACTTACTACGTTTAACTTCTCACCATTTACCACATACAAATTTTACAACTTACATTGCACGTTTTACCTCTTACAACTCATAGCAAGCCCGTTGTTTTTTCAATCGCCTCCTTTTCATAGGCAGCGTCGTAATCCGGGTTTTTAATCGTAGGAATAGGCGCTCCAAACTTAGATCTCCAAGCCTCTAGTTTTTTCAGTAGTTCAGCTGTTCTACGGGGATTAGAAACAGCCATATTTATAGATTCAGAAGGATCGTTTTCTAAATCATATAATTCCAATCCTCCATCTTCAAAATACTGATGCAATTTCCATTTACCCGAAAGTATTACAGAACCTGGGCGCGTCCGGAAAAGTGGGTCTCGCGATCCATCCTCTTTAGGATTATAAGCTTCCAAGTATATCGGGAAATGCCAGAACAAGTCTCTTGCTTTACTTTTTTTATCCAATAACACCGGTAAAAAGCTTACTCCATCCAGTTTCACATCCGCACTTGAAGCTATCAATTCTTTGAACGTAGGATAAAAATCCATCTGAGTCACCGCTGTATTTTCAACTCCAGCTTTTACCTGATTTTGCCACTTGACAAGTAAGGGAACTCTAATTCCACCTTCATAATAGCTCCCCTTACCAGCCCTAAGCGGATCCTGATAGCTGGTGGCGCGTATACCGCCATTATCTGATGTAAAGATGATCATGGTATCATCGGCCAGATTAAGATTGTCAAGCACCGCTAAAAGCCTTCCTACGTTCTGATCCATACTTTCGATCATGGCGGCATAGATCGGATTATTTTGACCCTTGCCTCCTTCCTTATTCTTATATTTTTCTACCAAATCAGCCTTGCCTTGCAAAGGAGAATGGACGGTATAAAAAGGCAGATAGAGGAAAAATGGCCTTCCTACACTTGATTTCACAAAATCAATTGCTTCATCCGTCAATCGGTCGGTAAGGTATTCTCCGGCTGTCTTCGCTTTCAGATTGATATTGTAGGGACTGAAATAGCCGTCTTTCCCAGGATTTCCGCTATGGTTCCCTGCTATGTTCACATCAAAACCATGTATAGTCGGATCATCTGAGATGTGCCATTTACCAAAAACACCAGTACGGTATCCATTATCTTTGAAAAACTTACCTAGTGTATATTGGCTATCCTGAATGGATTTTGCATTCGCAGAAGCCATCAACTGTCTAGTCCGCTTATCTCCACGGTCTGCAGGGTCTACGGTGTAAATACCGTGAGTCATAGGATAGCGCCCAGTGATCATCGATGCGCGGCTCGGAGCACAATTGGAAGCCGAAGCGTAAGCATGCATGAAAACCTTACTTTCTGTGCTGAGTTTGTCCAAGTTGGGAGTTTCGTAATACTCAGAACCCATAAAGCCCAGATCCGCCCAACCCAAGTCATCCACGTTGATCAGAACCACATTTGGCTTGCTCGGTAGCTGAGTTTTATGCTGTCCAAAAGAGCTCTTTACTCCTGCCAACAACAGCAAACTCACAATGATATATTTCTTCACTGATTCAGATTTTAAACTTGTTATGGTCTACTAAACTACCTACTAAAACTTTCACTTCTAACATCTCACATTTCACCACTTACAGCCTTACCTCTCACTTTTCACCTCCAACTAATCCTTGGTTACCTTGCTTCCCCACCAGTCAGCATTAGGGACATAGGCTGGGTTTAGCATTTTTAGACGCTCCTCTTCCACAGCTTGTCTTCTTACCGTTTTGAATTTTTCCAACACTTCCTGATGTAGCGCCTCGTTATACTCTGGATCCATGGTCGGCTTATTGGCATCAGTTTCTGCCAGCCATTTCATCAATTTAGTCGTCAATCTTTTACTCTCTCTAGGATTGCTAAAAGCCAGATTAGTCTGCTCACCCGGGTCAGCTGCGAGGTTATAAAGCTCTACGCTTTCATCCTCCCAGTAGTAGATCAATTTCCAATCCCCCTCACGAACAATGGAACTAGGGTCCCCACCCTGATTACCATAGTGAGGATAATGCCAGTATAGCGAACGATCTGCGAGTTTCTTGTTCTTCATCGCTGGAGCCAAACTTACTCCCTCCATCTCTATACCTTTAGGCATCTCCAGTCCAGCCAATTCCAACAGGGTAGGATAAAAATCTATCCCACTCGCAGGTACATTCAGGCTAATCAATTCTTTTTGCCCAGGAACTTTGATAAAATAAGGAACACGAAGTCCACCTTCCCACTGGTAACCTTTACCACCTCTCAGAGGTAAATTTGACGTAGAGAAAGCATCTCCAGAGGCCACTCCACCGTGATCTGAAGTAAATACGATAATGGTATTCTCATCCAAACCAGCCTTGGCCAAAGCTGCCGTCACCACTCCTACTGCATCATCCATAGCCTCTACAAGTCCAGCATATACCGGGTTGTCCTGATGCTGCCTGATAGGAAGCCTTCTCTCCATTTCGAAACCATGATCTGCGATCCCCAACTTTTCAGCTTTCGTTCTGTATTTAGCCCATTTTTCCTCCGTAGTCTGAATAGGTCCATGCACTGCGTAAAATGACAGCATAGCAAAGAATGGCTTTTCGTGTTTTTGGGAGATAAACTTAGCCGTTTCATTTGCTAGGCGCATGCTTAAGTTTTCACCATCTGGACCTTGTTCCATCTTTGGATTATCGTAAGGCGCAAAATATCCACCCATAGGACTCCCCGCAGAATAGCCACCCACATTGATATCAAATCCATGATCTTCAGGATAAGAGCCTTCACCTCCTAGATGCCATTTTCCTGCGAAAAAGGTGTCGTATCCAGAATCTCTCAGAGCCTCCGGCAGAGTCAAATAGGATGCTTTTAATGTATGCTCATAATTCGGAGGCAAGAGCTTGGTATGTCGTCCCGCTTTCCTCCAGGCCTCTCCATATCCCGCACCTATCCAATCTGTTACTCCGTGCGTTGCGGGCGTCAACCCAGTCATCAGACTCGCACGTGCCGGACTACATACAGGCGAAGCAGAATATCCCTGGGAAAACTGAAAGGAACGATTTGCCAGTTGATCGATGTGTGGAGTCTCGTAAAAGCTACTTCCTGTCACACTCAAATCATGGTAACCCAAGTCATCGACGAGAATAAAAACAATATTGGGTTGCTTAGGAGCTTGAGCAAAAGTTTGAAAAACACCGAGCACAAGCGCAGCGATAGGAATGAATTTCTTCAGCATGAGGAGGTTTATTGATAATGAGAAATCTAAGATGGTTAGGATCCTTGAAAATCAAAAAGTGAATGTGATATACTTTAGGGTATTTTATATAAAGGAAGCTGGTTTTAGAGGTAAGTGATCAGTCCCAGTATTCAGTCTCAGTGTTCGGTGATGACGATATCCAAGCGCCAACTATGCGCTACGTACATGCCCAGTATGAGCGAAGCAAAATGCTGGGCAATAGCTGTTGCTAGCTCAGGGCGCCAACATCACGCACCATTAATGCAGTTGATAGAAGAATTTTCATTGACCTCAATTATTCTAAAATAAAACTTAGAATACTATAAAAATAAACCTTAATCTAAGAGCAATTTGTATTGAGAATGATTTATTCCAATGTTAAGTTTTTAACCGTTGCAAAAACTTAACATTAACATTTGGGTTCATTGCCTTACATTTACATAACATTTTTATTAATAGTAAAGCAATTTAAATCAAGCAGTTGAAATGGAAGAAGGCCAAAAGTCCAAAAATTTTAAGCAGGGAAACAATACAGAAACTGAAGTTGTAACTTCTACTGCAAAAGTTACTATTGATACTACTGATACAGAATCGAAGAGTGATATTCTTAGTACAAATGGAAAGGATAAAATCGGAGATAAATCAGACAAGGATACTAAAAAATCGAACAAAAAGAATCTTAAAGATTTAAAGAAAATGAGCGACAAGACTAAGGAGAAAAAAGAAAAAGAGAGAAAAAAGGAAAAGGCTAAAAAAGCCAAGAAAAAAGCTGAAAAAAAGAAAAAGGCGAAAGCAAAAAAAGAAAAAGCCCAAAAGAAGCTGAAGGAAAAAAAGGCTAAGAAAAAATCCGCTCTGAAAAAGAAAAAATCGAAGAAAAAATAACTCTCAGGAAATCGAAACTCAACGTTTCGATTTTTTTTTGCTTTCAATCGAAAACTTGACGCTGGTTCATGAAGACGAATTCGTAAACCATGGCCAAGATAGCTACCTAGGGCATCCCTGGCTCTGCCGAGGCAGGGTATTATATATACAGGAAGTTGGTTTTAGTGATCAGTCGCAGCGATCAGAAGTAACGATATCCAAGCGCCATGGTGCCTGTCCCAATTATTTCGAAAGGTTGAACACTTTAGAGAGCAATTGAAAAATACAAAAAATAAAAAAGCGTCGATACTCCCGATTGCTATCGTGAGTATCGACGCTTAGACCAACGAAGATTCTACAGCTAGTGAGGTAATGAAAACTGATCATTTACCCATTTTCTCCATATGCGCTTCTTTGATCTTTCTTCTCAAGATCTTGCCGACATTGGATTTTGGGAGTTCATCTGTGAAGTGTACTTCCTTTGGGCATTTATAATTGGTCAGGGATTCATGGCAATGGGAGATGATTTGCTCTTGGGAGATAGATTTGTCTTTCACCACCACATAAGCAACTACGCGCTCGGTGGACTTGACATCGGGAATGCCGATCACTCCTACTTCCAACACTCCAGGATAGGAAGCGATCACATCCTCCACTTCATTGGGATATACATTGAAACCGGATACTAGGATCATTTCCTTCTTTCTATCCACAATCTTGGTAAAGCCATCGTCATCCATCACGCCGATATCGCCTGATTTGAACCAGTCTCCTAGCATCACTTCCGCTGTATCCTTTGGCTTGTGCCAGTAGCCTTTCATTACCTGTGGACCCTTAATGCATATTTCTCCACGCTCACCCGTTGGGAGGGTATTTCCCTCGTCATCTATGATCATAAACTCCGTGTTGGGAAGTGGGATGCCTATAGTACCGTTTCTTTCCGTGCCATCTATGGGATTGCAGGAAGCTACAGGTGAGGTTTCGGTAAGGCCATAGCCTTCGGCCAAAGGTGTGCCTGTCACTGCCAACCATTTTTCAGCTGTTGCTTTTTGCACAGCCATTCCACCACCTACGGATATTTTCAAACTACTAAAATCCAAAGCTCTAAATGAGTCCTGATTCAGAAGGCCATTGAAAAGGGTATTTACTCCAGTAAATACCGTAAACTTCTTTTTGGAAAGATCCTTACAAAAGGCCGGCATATCACGTGGATTGGTGATCAGGAGATTATGCGCACCAATTTTGAGCATAGCTAGACAGTTTACCGTCAGCGCGAAAATGTGATACAAGGGCAACGCCGTAACGACAATCTCTTCCCTTTCTTTCAACTTCGGCTTCATCCAGGCAGAAATCTGCTGCATGTTTGCCACGATATTTCCGTGAGTTAATTCAGCTCCTTTAGATACTCCCGTCGTACCTCCGGTATATTGAAGAAATGCGGTATCCTCCAACGTGAGATCTACCGATTTGAATTTATGATTTGCTCCTTGGGCCAAGGCTGATTTAAATGACACTGCCTTTGGAATAGAGAAGGCTGGCACCATCTTTTTGATGTATTTCACCACCAGATTGACAATAGTACCTTTTACTCCTCCAAGCAAATCGCCTAGTTCGGTTACGATGACATGCTTCGCAGGAATCTCAGACATGATTTTCTCCAGATTATCTGCAAAGTTGGCTACGATGATGATCAATTCAGCTCCAGAGTCTTTGAACTGATGCTTCATTTCCGAAGAGGTATAAAGTGGGTTGGTATTGACCACGATCATTCCTGCACGAATAGCTCCAAACATAGCCACTGGATACTGCAAGGTATTTGGCATCTGAATGGCAACTCGGGTTCCTTTTTTCAATCGCAACACCTGCGTCAGGTAGCATGCAAAATCCTCACTTAGCTTATTTAACTTATTAAATGACATGGTTTTACCCATGCATTCATAAGCCACAGCATCACCATATTTTTTTACACTTTCGTCAAAAAGCTCTGCAACACTAGAATAGGCTTTAAAATCTATTTCTTTTGGTACAGACTCTGGGTAATACTTAAACCAAGGGAAATCCTTCATGTTATGAGTTATTGTTGGGTGAATCTATTTATTGAATTAATCAAAAACTTGGCTTAGGTCAAAAGATTTTTTGCCTATTTCAGGATTTTTCTTGCGATTAACTCTTTCATTATTTCATTGGTACCTGCATATATTCGCTGAACTCTGGCATCTGCATAGGCCCTGGCTACCCCGTAATCCCACATATAACCGTATCCTCCGTGCAACTGAACACACTCATCTGCCACTTTGCATTGCAACTCGGTCATATTGTATTTAGCAGCTGAAGCCATAGCGGAGTCCAGCTTTCCTTCATTGTGAAGCTGTACTAAGTAATCACAGTAAATCCTTCCCTGCTCCAGTGCGGCACACATTTCCGCCAATTTGAATCGGGTGTTTTGAAATTCGGAAATTGCCTGATTAAAAGCCCTTCGTTCCTTTACATATTTAACAGTTTCCTCGAGCATATATTCTCCTAAGGCTACCGCTGCCAGAGATACGACCAAACGCTCCTGCGCCAGCTCAGTCATCAGGTATTTGAACCCCTCTCCTTCTTTACCTAGCAAATTCTCCTTAGGTACCTTCACATCTTCAAAAAATAATTCGCAGGTATCTTGCGCATGCAATCCTACTTTATCAAATGGTAGTCCTTTGGTATATCCCTCCATGCTATTATCAAGCAAGAGTAAGCTGATTCCTTTTGCGCCTTTCTTGGGATCTGTTTTCACCGCAACCACCACTACATCAGATAGATAACCATTGGTAATAAAGGTTTTACTACCATTGACTAAGTAATGATCTCCCTGATCTATTGCACTAGTTCGAATCCCCTGCAAATCACTGCCCGCTCCAGGTTCGGTCATCGCAACGGCTCCTATGTATTCGCCGGCTATCATCTTGGGAATATATTTTTCCAAGGCCAGCTCAGTTCCGAAATGCAAGATGTACGGCATCACAATATCATTGTGAAGTGGGTAGCCAATCGCAGGAGCAGAGCATCCACTCAATCCAAGCTCTTCTATAAAAATAGCGTTGTATCTGAAATCTTTAATATTCATTCCTCCAAAACGCTCAGGAGCCTGAATCCCTAAAAACCCGTTTTCTCCAAGTTTAAGCCAACTTTCTCTCGATACCATCTTATCCTTCTCCCATTGAGAATTGTAAGGCATGATTTCCTTGGCAATGAAATCTCTTACGCTTACTCTGAAAAGATCGTGTTCTTCTGTGAAAAGAGTTCGGGGTAGTCCAAACATGTTCTATATATTTTAGGGTTTAATTCAATTCAAAAATAGGGAATTTTAAATCGTGGCTTTCACATGTCTTCTAAAAGACCATTTGCCACTGATTTTTCAACTTTTATCAAAATGTGCCTGTCTCTAAAAACTTTATCATAGTTTCGATACTTACTATTACCCAAACTCATCAATATGATTGACCTTAATGAGCATTCTAGCTTAGAGATGCTACATTCACTCCCACTGTGGGGTAAAGATGAAAAACTGCTTTCGGTAGAACCTGCAGGGGAAAGTAACATGAATCTAGTATTACGTGTAAATACAAGTATTAGATCAGTTATCCTTAAGCAATCCAAGCCATACGTCCGTAAATTCCCGCAGATATTAGCTCCGGTAAATAGAATTGAAATTGAACTTTGCTATTACCAGTTAATAGAAGATGACGATATTCTCAGCGGTTATAGCCCTAAAGTGATTCATTACAATGCTGAGCACCATATTTTACTCATTGAGGATTTGGGAAATGGTATTGACTTCAATACTATTTATGCAAAAGACTACAAATGGGATGACAATGATTTCCATTCTATCAGTCGGTATTTGAATGCATTACATGCACTTGAGGTAAGTAATTTTCCAGACAATATGGAAATGAAAAAGCTTAACCATGAGCATCTTTTTCGTTTCCCTTTTTTGGAAGAGAATGGATTTGACTTAGATATAGTGCAGCCTGGCTTGCAGAAAATCAGCTTGAAATATAAGACAGACGCTGAGTTAAAAGCCGCCTTAGAATTGCTAGGAAAGCGATATTTAGCGATAGGAACCACGCTTTTACATGGGGATTTTTACCCAGCCTCTTGGCTCAAAACTGAGAATGGCGTCAAAATCATCGATACAGAATTTGCCTATATGGGCGATAGCGAATACGACCTTGGGGTTCTTTTCGCACATTTTGATCTAGCAAGAATGGATGAAAGTTATCAAAAAACCTTTTTGCAGCTGTATCAACATAGCTATGCAGAAGACTTGGTGAATGCCTACCGAGGAATGGAAATTATGCGAAGAATTATAGGTATAGCGCAGCTCCCTCTTTCACTTACTTTAGCGGAGAAGAAATCACTTTTGGAAAAAGCCAGAAACTATATTTTGCCACAATGAAAAACCTTTGCCTGCTAGTACTTTTCCTTTCCCTACTTTGTGCCTGTGGCAAAAAGGAATCTCTCGTTCAATTTTCTGATCAAGAAATAGCCGAAATGGGGCTAACTGAAAAACAACTGCATGACAAAATACTTGGAATGTTGGTGGGCTCAGCCATTGGAGATGCAATGGGTGCTCCTACGGAAATGTGGGCTAGAGAGGCAATCAATCTGGAATATGGATTTGTAGAAAGCTTGGACTCCATGGTCAGAGAAGTCTCTCCAGAAGGTATTTGGATAGCAAACCTACCAGCAGGAGGCACCACGGACGATACGCGCTGGAAGGTTTTAACTTCCAATTACCTGCTCACACAAAAAAGAGATGAGTTGAACGCTAAGGATTTTGCGAAGCAAATTCTCAGTACATACGAATCCTATACTAAAGAATTTAAGGATATTAAAAGCACTGATCCGGAACCTTTTGAAGCTGTAACGCTCAAGATGGGATGGTTGCAAGAATGGGCTAAAGTAAGTCAACCATTTATAGATAATAACCTGATCGGCTATGCTGATTCTTTGGGTAAATTCTATGGTGGTGAGATGGTTTGTGCGGGATTGCTTTACTCTCCCACACTGGGTTCCTTTTTTCCTGGAAATCCTGAAAAAGCATACGCGGAAGCCTACAAGCTTTCATTTTATGATTTGGGCTATGCAAAAGACATTTCCGCACTCTCAGCTGCCATGACTGCGGCTGGAATGAAGCAAGGAGCTACCAAGGAAGATTTACTCGCGTCCTTGCGTTTGGATCCGGAGCATTACTTCGAAAGCCGATTGGTCGGTCGCACTGCCCACAATATCTTAAAAAATGCGCTGCTGATCTCAGCTGAAGCTGCAAAGCAAGACAGCTTGGGAAATCAACTGCGCCCAGACAGCAAAGCACTTCAATTTGCCTTTGCGCAGTTAGATCAGAGACTACAAGACATGCCATTCCATGCAGGGGAAGTCTGGCTTCAAACGCTTACAGCAATGATTTATTCAGATTTTGATTTCATGGGAACGCTTACTTTTTTGGTGAATTACGGTAGGGATAATGATACTACTGCTGCAGTAGCTGGCGGGATATTAGGAGCATATTATGGTTTTGAAAATCTTCCAAAACTGGAGCGCGAAAAAATCTTACAGGTTAACAAAGATTTGCTTGGGATAGACCTAGATCAAATCGCCAACGAGTTGACAAGTCACATGTTAGGGAAATGACACTATGTTTTCCCCTGCAAGAGAACAAAGCTCAACTTGAGAATTGACCCTCCATAAATAACACCAGCTCTTTGCTTTTCTATGTGCCTAAGTGGTTAATAAAGGTGAACCACATAGACACATAGCTCGCATAGATTAATAAAAGGCAAGTCAGCACTCAATAGTGGATCTAATAACTTTATTCTCTTTATGCCTTTTGTGGTAGCTTTTTTTAACCATAAAGAAACAAAGAGAACAAAGCTCAACTTGAGAATTGACCACCCATAAATAACACCAGCTCTATGTTTTTCTATGTGCCTAGGTGGTTAATAAAGGTGAACCACATAGACACATAGCTCTC